>Ga0209344_10000175_pt1 | contig 133335 bp, 108 predicted proteins | sample Cruoilmetagenom6_FD_187293 | JGI IMG/M metagenome (GOLD analysis project Ga0209344, IMG submission 187293) | Oil polluted marine microbial communities from Coal Oil Point, Santa Barbara, California, USA - Santa Barbara Oil Seep Sample 6 (SPAdes)... | ecosystem: Environmental > Aquatic >... | reverse complement strand
CCAGTTGGCCGTTTGTTGATGCGTTTAAGATCCGTCGGCCGTGGTTATCTAGTCCATCGGATCGCTCAGTTTGGGATGATGGACAACCAATCTCAACTGATACAGATGGTTGGGTCAACTCCATCCTCCCAGGGCAACTGATACATACGCTCATCTATGACAATGCGCAGGGGCATTATCCTAGTGGCCGATATGTCGTTCTGTATGAAGGGCAAGGGCAACTCAACTTAAGAGGTGATGCACAAATCGTTTCAGATACTCCAGGTCGGATGGAAGTTGACATTACCCCTACGAATGGGGGGATTCATTTTGAAGTTCTCGCGACTGATCCTCAAGACCACATCCGGAATATACGTTTGATCATGCCTGGGTTTGAAGATACATATCAAGAGCATCCTTTTCATCCTGCGTTTCTCGAATCACTTAGTTCGTTTGATGTGATCCGATTTATGGATTGGCAGAATACAAACGGAACTTGGAATCATGATTGGACAATGAGACCTGATCCTGATGATGCTGGATTTAGCCTTGGGCTCGGAGTTCCGATTGAAGTGATGGTTGATCTCTGTAATGAACTCGATGCTGATCCGTGGTTCTGTATGTCACATCGATTTGATGATACTTATGTTGAAAATTTTGCAGCTCTCGTTTCATCGAAGCTTGAGCCTGAGCGAACGGTCTATGTTGAGCATTCGAATGAAGTTTGGAACTCAATTTTTACTCAATACCATTACGCAGTGCAACGATCCGCAGAACTCGGAATCCCAGGTGGGGATGATTTTCAACGAGCGATGCGATACCACTCTCAAAGGAGCGTTGAAATCTTCGATCTTTGGGATGATCACTTCACGCAAGATCAGCTCGTGCGCGTAATGGGTGGATGGCAAGTAAATACATGGGTCACTGAGCAGTTGCTCGACTGGAACAACGCATTCGAACAAACAGATGTGTTCGCGACTGCTCCATACTTTGGAGGATCACTCGGCGTAGGAAACAACCCAATTCAGACTCTTCAGATGACTCCTGATGAAATTATTGATGTTTGTTTAGAGGATATTGCGGCTCAACGCATACGCACAAGTGCACAGATCACCACTCTTGAGCAATACGACGGAGTTGATTTGGTTGCATATGAAAGCGGACAACATATTGTCGGTGTTGGAGGACAATGGACAAACAATGCAGAGTTGACAGCTTTGTTTCATGAAGTGAATCGTCATCCACGGATGTACGACGCGTACATCGACGATATTTCTGGATGGAACGAGATAGGAGGCGGGTTGATGACCGCGTTCGCGTCCTGTCAAACACCCTCTCGATATGGATCATGGGGTCTTCTTGAGTATCAAGATCAGCCATTGAGTGAAGCTCATAAGATGCGAGCATGGGTTGATTTCAATACGAATCCTGCGGATTTCACAATGGATGGGCAACTCGATTTCTTCGATGTTTCCGCGTTTCTCACAGCATTATCCGTCCAAGATCAAAGTGCAGATATGAACTCTGATGGCGTATTCAACTTCTTTGATGTGAGTCAGTTCCTGATCGCGTTTGCGAAGCAGTGCATGTAGATATCAGTAAATAATCGCATTCACGAAGAAAAAACTGACCCAAGTTTGACAACGTGCCGATAAGGGATATTGTTAACCACATGATTACTATGCAGTCCAACTTGAAATCAGCTAAATCGAAAGCTAAAGGCGCAAAACGCGTTGGGGCTGCGATATTGGCTGAGGGCTGTTTGAGGTAACTATCTCGAATCAGAATCAGAGTCAAACGCACCCCTGAAACGTTTTCAGGGGTGTTTTTTTATGTTAATCAGATAGTAATGAAACGAAGTACAAAGGAATTCAACATGTCACAAACAGCAACAATCCAAGCAGTATGTCCAGAATGTGCCGGCGAAGTACAGTTTGATCGCCCGCCATTGAACGGAGAAGTCGTCCGATGCTCACAGTGCGTCTCAGAGCTCGAAGTTATCTCGCGAGAACCAATCGTACTTGAGCTCGCTCCTGAAGTTGAAGAAGACTGGGGCGAATAAATCCGACTCTGAACGTACGAGGTACATCACATGCGTATTGCAATGACCTACACCCGGATTCGGCCTGAAGAGCGTTTTTTACTCGATGAGTTCGCTCGACAAGGGATCGATATTACCCCCGTCGATATTCGTCAACAGGTTTTTAATCCTGCAGACTCATCTTCATGGGATTCATATGACGCGGTATTCGATCGATCAATGAGTCTAACAAACTCGATCACGTCGTTGAGCATCTTGGAAGGATTTGGCCTTCGTTGTATCAACTCGCTCAAAGCGGTTGAACTCTGCTCAGATAAACTGTTTACTTCGATTGCACTGAGTCGCGCAGGAATTGCTACTCCTGAAGTGCGAGTCGCGACGACTTACCAATCTGGACTCGATGCGATCGATGAGATCGGATATCCAGCAGTTCTCAAGCCCATCGTTGGATCATGGGGAAGATTGGTATCAAGAGTTAATGATCGTCATGCAGCAGAAGCGATTCTTGAACATCGTGAGACTCTAGGTTCTGTCCAGCAGAAGGTCATGTATGTCCAAGAGTTCATTGATAAGCCTGATCGTGATTTGAGAGTGTTTGTTGTAGGCGGAGAACCAATTGCAGCGATCGCACGATCAAGTGAGCATTGGGTGACGAATACTGCACGCGGAGCAACCGCTGAGGGTGTTGAGCTTACAGATGAACTCTGTGATATTTCCAGACAAGCAGCTCAAGTCACAGGTGCGGATGTGGTTGCTGTTGACTTGCTCGAATGTCCTCGAAGAGGATTGCTCGTGAACGAGATGAACCATTCGATGGAGTTTCGCAACTCGATGGATGTTACCGGTGTGAATATTGCAAGTGTTGTTGTTGAGCATATTGCTGAAATCGCACAAAATCAGGGTAGACATGATTCGATGAATCACTCACAGGGAGTTGTTGTTGTATGAGTATTCGAGCATCAATCATTGGAGGGAGCGGATACACCGGCGGGGAACTACTTCGTTTGCTTCACGCTCATCCAGAAATGGAGATCGGACAAGTCACTTCGCGAAAGCTTAAAGGGCATCCGGTATTCCGATCACATCCAAATCTTCGCGGACATGTCAGCACGATGTACTGTACTCCTGATGAGGTAGAGCCTTGCGATGTGCTTTTCTTGTGTATGCCTCACGGAAAAGCAGCAAGTGAAATTGAACGATGGAGTGCATTGGCGCCGTTGATCGTTGACTTATCTGCAGATTTTCGTTTATCAGATCCAACAAACTATGAATCATGGTACGGCGAAGCACATCCAAATCCTCAAATGCTTGAGCAGTCTGTCTATGGATTGCCTGAGATCAATCGTGATCGGATGCGAGGAGCGAAGCTAATCTCTGGCGTGGGTTGCAATGCGACCGCGATGATTACCGCACTCAAGCCATTGGCTCAAGCAGGGCTCATTCAAAGCGCAATCGCAGATATCAAAGTCGGTTCCTCAGAAGCAGGAGCAGAACCAAGTGCAGGTTCGCATCATCCAGTGCGTGCAAGGACAGTTCGTACATATAGCGTATCAGGACATCGACATCTTGCTGAGGTTCAACAAGCATTTGGAGATATCGATATCGACGCAACGGTATCTGCAGTTGACATGGTGCGAGGCGTGCTTTGCACAGTTCATGTAACTCCTACAGAACCAATAGATCAGAAAACTCTATGGGGATTGTTCCGTTCAACCTACGGCGACGAACCCTTTGTTAGAATCGTTGCAGATCGAAGTGGTCCAAACCGATTCCCTGATCCAAGAGTCCTTGTTGGTTCTAATCATGTAGATGTTGGATTCTCCGTCGATGAACGATCCGGACGCGTAGTGCTCTTGAGCGCAATTGATAACTTGATGAAAGGGTCTGCGGGTTCCGCGATCCAAGCAATGAATGTGGCCCTCGGATTTCCAGAAACAACCGGGCTCGGATTTCCGGGTCTTCATCCAGCATAAGAAGCGAGTTGATTATGAGTACAAATAACTACACAGTGGTGATCAAGGTTGGCGGCGGCGAAGGCATTGATCCAACGAAGCTCAGCCAAGAAATTGCAGAGCTAACACAATCTGGTACACGAGTGGTACTTGTCCATGGCGGTTCTCATGACACGAATGTGCTCGCTGAGGCGCTTGGACATCCAGCACAAACGATCAAGAGCCCGAGCGGGCACGAGTCTCGAAGGACAGATCGAAAGACACTCGAAATCTTCATGATGGCGTATTGCGGAAGTGTCAATAAAACGATTGTTGAGGATCTTCGTAGACATGGAGTTGATTCAGTAGGACTCAGCGGCATTGACGCAGGTATCTGGGTAGGACAACGTAAAGGCGCTATCCGTGCAGTTGAAGACGGACGAACAGTACTCATACGTGATGATCTCTCTGGTAAAGTTGAGTCTGTGAATGGTGATTTTATTGAGTATCTCCTCAGCACAGGGAAGGTTCCAGTGCTCACGCCGCCAGCAGTTACCGCTGACGGGATAGCAATCAATGTCGATGCAGACCGAGCGGCCGCAGCAACTGCGATTGCGATTGGCGCTGACGAACTTCTATTGCTTTCGAATGTTTCAGGACTGTACCTTGATCATCATGATCCAGATTCACTCATTGAACATGTTGATGCTGACTCGCTTGATGAAGCAAGAAACGCAGCGAAAGGGAGAATGAAGAATAAGGTTCTCGCTGCGGAAGAAGCATTAAAAGGAGGAGTAGCACGAGTCACTATTGGCTCAGCAGGTGGAGATCGTCCTATTGAATATGCGAGAATCAAGAATGGCGGCACCGTCTTCTCTCATGGAGTAACTGCATGAGTCAAAGCATAGATCATCCAATTGAAGAACAGTTGCTCATTGATCTTGTTTCAACTCCAAGCTTGTCAGGAGAAGAAACTAACGCGGCTCAGGTTTTTTCACGCTACGCTAGCCAACTTGGATTCTCAGCGTCAATTGACCAAGTGGGAAATACGATTGCTGATCGTGGAGTTACAGAGTGCCCAGCTCGTCACATCGTATTGCTAGGGCATATAGATACAGTTCCAGGTGACATTCCAGTTCGAGTCGAAGATGGGATTCTCTATGGACGCGGTTCAGTCGATGCAAAGGGACCTCTCGCGGCGATGCTAGTTGCTGCATCTCGTATTGATATTCCAGACAATGTACGCTTGTCAGTTGTAGCTGCAGTAGGAGAAGAAGCTGCTGAGTCGATCGGAGCGAATCATATCGTGAAACAATGGTCTCCTGATGCATGCATTATTGGAGAACCAAGCGGGTGGGACGGCGTCACACTCGGATACAAAGGACGACTCCTTGCTGATGTTGCAGTTACATCTAGTAACGCTCATTCCGCAGGTCCAGACGGATCTGCAGGTGATGACTTGTTTGCATGGTGGGCGCAGTGCTTATCACAAATTGGAGAGATCAATGCTGGAATAGCCTCAGTGATTAATCAAATCCAATCGACAATCCTAAATCTAGAAACACAAAACGATGGTTTCGAAGAGACGGCTAGAATGACAATTGGATTTAGATTGCCTACCACGCATTCGCCACAGGATGTGCAAGATCTTCTCAATAGCTGCGTCATCCCAGGGATGAAAATTGGTTTTTCAGGTTCTATTAATGCTTCCATGACGGACCGGAATGATGCAGTTGTTCGTTCGATTTCAGCCGCGATCCGTAGTATTGGGGGACGCCCAATGCCGAAGAAGAAAACTGGGACTGCAGATCTGAATGTAGTCGCGCCGATCTGGGGTTGTCCGATCGCAGCGTATGGTCCAGGAGATAGCTCGTTGGATCATACTCCAAACGAGCATATTCATCTCGATGAACTAAGCAAGTCGGTAGCTGTGCTCGAAGTTGCGATCACAAACTTGATCGAGGAGTTGCTCGCGGAAGAAGCTCCTCAGGTTCAATGTATTCGCCATTAACCTTGGGTAATGTACTGTCGCATCGCTTTGACTTCGATAGATAAATCCGCGTTTGACGCAGCGTTGAGATCACCAATCGAAATCATTCCAACCAGTGAGCCATTGTCGATCACTGGTAAGTGACGGACTCGCTTCTCTCGCATCATGTCCTTTGCTTGATCGATCGGCGTTGAAGGCGTACAACTGATCAGATCAGAAGTCATTACATCGCTCACAATTGTATCAGTTGGAGAGCGTTCGCTTGCGACAACTCGCGTGAGAATATCGCGTTCGCTCACAATGCCTGAGATATCTCCGAAAGTGTCAGTGGCGATAAGCGATCCGATATGATGATTGTTCATCATCCGTGCGGCTTCGAGGATTGAGGAACTTTGAGAGATGGTGTACACCCGCTCATCACGATAAGCATGATAGTGTTCATCGTTCCAATGTTGTTTGTTGGTGAGTAGTTGAGATACGGTATGCATGATCGATTCCTTTCGATGCGAGCAATCAGCCGTATACAAATTCATCAAACCACGAGTCACACAAAGTGATACGGCTGATTAGATTCATATTCCATTATGCACATTTATGGATTCGATGAAAGCTTTTTGTCTTGCAAATACAAGTAAACGGTTTGTGGAGCCCAAAAAGCCCGAGAATCGTGACGATAATATCAATTCGATATGATTCGTGAAGTGCAGAATACCAAATAATGACGCATATCAAGCATGACCGTCATAGAGTTACAACCGCCAGTGAAACAAGCTTAGGGTAGAGTGAATCTACCAGATCGAGATGAGTGATGCGTCCATCTGTACTCATGAACTGTAAATGGAAAACTGCTTCTCAGATTACTGGGGTGCAGAGGTATTCAATTGAAGTTCATGAAGCGATGTTGCGTGCTGGATACAAGTTTGATTGTGCGGAACCAAAAAATTCGAACCGGATCATGTCAGTTGGATTTGAGCAGATTCGGTTAGCGAGTCTCTCAAAGAAATATGAATCGCTGTATTGCCCGGCGAATATGGCGCCTTTGGTATTGTCAGGTCAGACTCGTCTAATCTTCACACTCCACTGCTTACGTTTTCATTTTCATCCTGAAAATTATTCTTCTGCTTTTGGCAAGTGGTACCGATTCGCTATCCCCAGATTGCTAGCACGCGCCGATTCGGTATTGACAGTTTCACGCACCGCAGCGAGTGAGATCGAACAGGTATTCCCGCAGGCAATAGGAAAAATCCATGTCGCTTATCCAGGAGTTTCAAAAGTATTTACAGGAGATGGAAGTCAAGGCGACCGACGAATACCGAATCAGTCTTACTTTGTGTTCATAGGGAATGTTGCTCCTGCAAAGAATCTCAAGCTATTACTTCAAGCGTTTCAAAGTAATCAAAGCGATGCATTGCTTGTACTCATTGGAGTTAGTCAGACTCAACTGGATTCGATGGGAGTTGCTTATCGCAATGATAAAGTAATTCCACTCGGACATATCAACTCAGATAAAACAATCGCATCGATTCTCCGAGGTGCTACAGGGTTACTCGCTCCAAGTCTTTACGAGAGCTTTGATCTTCCGACTGTCGAAGCGATGGGCTGTGCTTGCCCAGTAGTTGCTTCCGATACTGAGGTTCATCATGAAATATGTAAATCGGCAGCGATCTATTTACCTTCGGATAATCCGGAATCATGGAGTACTGTGATCGATGAGATGACAATCGATATAACAAACTACAACGATCAGATATCCAACGGTATTGAACGAGCGAAACTGTTCTGTTGGGATAAGACCGCATTCGAAATTATACAGATTATCGAGAGTGGGAGAGTTTGAATCAATGACGGATCAACTCCCTCAAATATCAGTTGCGATCTGTACGCGAGATCGCCCAGATGATCTGTTGCTGTGTCTTGAGAGCATCTCACTGCTTAATGATGTTCCAGATCAAGTGATTGTGATCGCGGGGAGTAATGAATCATGTCCAACTGAGATACAGACTCAGTTCCCGACACTCAACGTATTGGTAGCAACCTGTCCAGAGAATAACATATCGAATTCCCGGAACATGGGATTGCAACTCGCTGAGCATGAGATCGTTCTGTTTATTGATGATGATGCAACCGCTCGTAGTGGGTGGGTAAGTGAATATAGAAATGCATTCGCTGAGAACCCGCAGTTGTGGATTGCAGGCGGACTCGTCTTTGATTCACGAACTGACCCGATGGAGTTGGAGTTTCGTCATGGGCTTATCTCAGCAACAGGAAAACAGGTAGCCGTACGAGAAAACAAGTTTGCGACACCACATCGGTATCAGACGAATGTGAAGGGATGCAACTTTGCAGTGCGAGTTCACGAGATTCAAAAAGTTGGCAGCTTCGATTCATTCTTTGCTTTTAGCTTTGACGAAGCTGATTTGGTAATGACAATCCATCAACATCGCGGCCAAGTACAGTTTCTTAGCAATGCAATAGTGGATCATGCACATTCTCCAGGACACTATCGAAATAGTCATCAACTGGATCGTGATTGGAAAACAGAGTATGCGAGTCACACGATGTTTATGCTCAAGCACTCTGTCGGTTTGTATCGATTGATTGGATGGATTATCATTATTGCGAGAGTATTGAAACTCTCAACTCGATGTCTGATCCACTTTATTGCTCATCCGAAGCAAGGCATGCAACGATTGACGAGTGTTCTACAAGCTATTCATGGTATTCGATATGCTCGGAAAGTGTATTATCAAGTTTGATGATCATTTCATTGAGCAAATGCGGTCTCTCGGTAGCGTGAGATTGTCTCTTCTGGAGAAAGCTCAGGAAGCGATCGACCATGTTCGATCTGAATGACTCTTGAGCAAGTACTTTGAATTAGATTCATCGAGTGAGATACGATAACAACCGTGAGATCAGAGCTGATTTTTTCACGAATGAGCCCGCTCGCCTTGTCACGAAAAGCTTCATCTCCAGTCGCGAGAGCTTCATCAATCAACATAATATCAGTGTCAATGAAGTAAGCGATAGCGAATCCGAGTCTCGCTTTCATGCCACTTGAGTAAGTTCGGACAGGTTGATTGATAAAGATTCCGATATCAGCGAGCTCAATAATTTGTTCCATTCGCTCAACTACATGACGTTTATCCATCCCAAGCTGTAGGCCGTTGAGAATAATGTTTTGCTTGCCTGTGAGTCGATCTTCAAAGCCTGCTCCGAAGGAGAGCATCGTGGTTCTGATCGCTGCAGATCGATGAATCTCACCACGATCAGGAAGGATAATTCCTGCAATGACTCGGAGTAAGCTACTCTTTCCGGCTCCATTTCTTCCGATCACTCCGATCGTGTCACCGCGATTGATATCAAATGCAACATCTTCGAGAGCCCAGAAAATCTCACGATTCCAAGGGAGTCCACTTTGCTTTCGGTATCCCAGACCGATGTGATCTAGTTGTGCGATACGGTTGTCATTCATTCATCAGCCTCCAGCTTAACCGATTTTGGGATACACCTTGTCGTAGCGATGAATCAGCATCATTGAAACGAACAGTATGATGGATGCTTCTGCGATAGGAATAAGCAATACTCCCCAGTTAGGCATCTGGTTATACATTAGGACTGTCCGAGTTTCGCTGATGACAATCGCCATTGGGTTGAGGCCGAGGATTGACTGGAGTCGATCAGGGAGCATGGACAGGTTATAGATGATCCCTGATATGAAGAACATCAGTTGCAGAACCGTTGTGAGGATGTGCTGGAAGTCTGGAATGAATGGGGAAATCATCGCAGAGAAACAACCCGCGGCGAGAATCACTAAAAGCTCAATGAACAGTAACAGCGGGAGTGTAAACCATGCGAGTCCAGGAGTGAATCCTTGGATTTGTAACACAACCATCAATATGACTAATGTAATCCCAAACTTCACAGTGTTTACTAACACAATCGAAAAGGGAAAAACGGATTTGTGTAAGTTCACTTGCTGCATCAAGGGCCGAGCAGCAATTAATGATGTTGAACATCGCAAGGTTGATACTGAGAACCATTGCCAAAGCACAATCCCAGTGAAGAGGAATGTCGCGAAGTTTTCTGTTCGGTTCGCCATCACATAGTTGAATGCGATGAAATACACTCCGAACATTAGTAGCGGATGAATAATCCACCAAAGGTATCCAGCATATGTGCGAGATGCCTCTGAGCGCAGTTCAGCGAAAGCGCGATAGATCACAACATGGAGGAGATGGCGTCGGTTCATCGGATTCGTGCTAACTGATTCCATTCAGTGATCATATCCGTCGTTTAATAAACTTCTTCGTAGATCGGTAGACTGGTCGAAGGGCTGTTCGCAGCACAGGAGTCTTTCTTGCAACTGATTTGGAAGTCTCAAGAGCCGCTCTAAATCTACGCTCTCGGACTACCTGGACACATCGTTGAGGATCATTAATTTGTTGTAGATAACAATCACAAGCGAAAAGGAGTTCGTTCACTTGATTCGTGAGATCAGCATTCTCTTTAGATAGCGATTCTGCCCAGTTATTAGTGTCTTGGACAAGAGATAGTGCGTGATCTCTTGCATCAAATGCGCTCTTCGATTCAATCTGTACAGCTTTTGCTTGAGAGTCCTGCTCTTGTTCTTTTTTCAAGAAACAATCACATGTGAAAAGAAGCTCATTCACCTTTGCTTTGAGCTCTTGTTTTTCTTTCTGAAGTGTGAGAGCCCAATTTTTTGTTTGTTGGAGTTTTAGGGTTAGAGCTTCTTGTTCTTCTGTTTTTCGATCAATTTCAGATTGCATCTCTCTCTGTTTCGAGAGTTCTACATCACAAGTAAAGAGTAATGAGCTTAGTTGCTCTTTCACTTCTGTTGATTGTGACTGTTCTCTCGATATCTCTTGATTTAGATCCGAAATAGTTTCTTCACGAGTTGTAAGGAGTTGTCTTTGATCTGAAAGTTGATTCTGGAAATCTCGCCGCTCATCGCTGTTATCTGTATGCTTTCGGTAATGCTCTATAGCATTTTGAAGCCGCTCTTGAAGCAACGGGAATACATTCTTGTAATACCCATCAGGGCTATAAAGTACATCAGGATGTCGAACTTGAATTTGGTCACAAGTCTTCGTGGCATGGATGATCATTGTTTCGCCGAATGAGCCTACATCAATTCCAAATGATGATGCAATCTCAAGTGTTTCCCTTTCCTTTTCAGGATCAGAATACGCGTAGATTGTTCGGAAAGCATTTTCACGCATCCCTGCACTTCCTATGAGTGTTTTAAACACGATTGGAGTGTATTCAAAGCAATGTCTCGGTTCATGGGAGAGATCAGGCTCATAAAACCAATACGTCCAAGGCGGCATCCCAACCAAGAACTCATGAAATGCCTTGTACGAAATCGCATTAGGCACGGACATAACGAGAGTGCCATCAAGCTTCAAGCGTTGATGGATACGTTCCATGACACCCATCGGGTCTTGGTTGATATGCTCGAGCACTTCCAAGAACAGCACCGTGTCGAATTCTTCGCTGATCGGCCATTCAGATTGTGTGATATCGAAGTTATACGATTTGAACTCAATTGAATCATCGTTGAGACAAATCTCTCGGTGGATGATTTCTTCTTGAACATCGGGATGCCATTCAATACCGATTACCTCAGCGTATCCGAGATGCATCGTTAGCCACAAACCCATATAGCCGTACGAACCAACATCCAAGCATCGCTGTTTTTCATTACTCGCTTTGGGGATCATGGAGAGCGTGTGTGCGAGTCGCTTGCGATGGCCTTTGATGTATTTGTATTCAATCTCAGATTCATGAGTATTGCTGTGGGCGCCGAGGAAGTTGAGTGTTTCATCAACGATCGCTTCAGCCTGAGAGTAACTCAGATACTCATAATCAGAACTTGGTTCAGTTGGAACTGAATCAAGATCATTGAGAACACGTTTAGTGAGCCAATCTTGATTCATGAACTCGCTCCGCCGATCATTCGGGTCACTTCACTCGGAAGATCAAACTGTGGGAATCGATCTTTGGCTTCGAGATAAATTTGATGACCCTTCGCGTACTGATTCATTGACCAATAGTAGAGTCCGAGTACTTGCAACATCACCCAGCGATTTTCGTCGTAGAGCATGCCTTCAGCTAGGTTTCTCAGGATTGACTCATTGCGAGGGACATTGTTGTACCAGTTAGAATCATTTCCGAAGCGATCTGTGATGAGCTCGTGTGATATTTCGCTCTTGAGAGTATATGAAACGCTTCCACCCCATTTGACTTCAGCATCAAGCTCAAAGTAGTCATTGAGCAATCCCATCGAGAGATGGATATGCGGATGGTATTGATGAATGTAGTCTTGTTGAATAACCAAAGCGCCCTGGATCAGTCTTGGGAAGAATTCACGAACGACAAAGTCCGTCACAGGTAGCGCTTTACACAAGTCAACACCAAGAATCTCGATTGGTTCTCCATCTTGGTACCCAGCAGCGATCACATCGCCTGGACGAACATCAAGCATCTCGCGATACTCGTGCATGTTTTCTTCGAAAACACCAAGGAAGCTTGATTGATCAGAGAAATCATGCTTTGGGTAGTTCCGTTTGAGATGTTCAAGAATGTAATCGTCATCGATCTGGAACAAGTCGTACACTCGGACGAGTTTGGATACATTTGAATGATCTTCATCGAGTGATGGATTTTGCAATAGTCCTTGTACAAGACTCATGGTGGTGCCGCCGATGAAACATCCAGCATCAACGATTGATCCCTTGAACTGATATTGTTGGCCGGCATTGAAATACAACGCCTTATCTCCCTCAGTGAGCATCGAAGGGAATCTTTTAAGTACCTTCGGAGCGTTCTTTTTAAACTGCTTAATCAGTTGTTGAACCTTTGCATCGTTTGTCTCATAGGCAGATTCAGAAGTGTGTTGTTCAACAGCTTGAGAAATGGTTGGTTCAGCAACTGTCAGATTGGTTGGCGCTTGAGGGACATCAAGTTCCATTGATACAGGAACAGCTCCATGATCAGGTAATCCGGTCCCCAATCGATGACGGTAGTACTTCACCATTTGTGAGGATGGAATATTTCCAATCAACTTGTGATACAAGTTGTAGTCGTATTTTTGGAAATCTAGAATGCCTCGTAAACTGTCGAGCATGTAAAAGAATAGCCCGTCGTTCAAATCACCCTGAGCATCTTTCAGGATGGTCTCAAGGACATCGTAAACGGCTGATTCAGCGCCTGTTTTAATACCATTCTGGCGAAGTTTCATAATCAGATGTTCAGCAGTTTTAACTGCCGTATTTCCGATCAGATGTTCAAGATTAAAGCGAACAAGGTTTGCACGGATCTGGTCCCAGATCAGCCCTTGTCGGCGGATTCTTGCTGAATCCCAACCAGTATTCGAGATGCTGTCGCTGCGATCACGATAGGTAATCACAACAGAACTGATGTAACGCACTTGCTTCGCATAGTGGTACAAGAACGGCGTGTGAGGTAAATCCTCATGCTCAGCAGCAGGGTATTCAAGCTGCGAATCGAGATACATAAAACGTTCGATTAGCGTGCCCCAAGCTCGCATTGGGACATATTGCCCGCCTGGAATAAACGAGGCGCCAAGGTATGCTTGTTCACCAGATACGATTGAGTCTGGGTTTCCGCTGTGCGATTCATCGAACTCGCGATCGAACTCACGCTTGCGGCCGTCGGACATGATCCGATCACAGCTCCCGACAACAACTTGGCAACCGCTGGATTGTGCTTCGTTTACGAGTGTTGATACCGCACGAGGAGTGCTGAAGTAATCGTCCGAATCGAGGAAGAGTAGATACGCTCCTTCTGAATGATTTACACCTGTGTTGCGTGCAGGGCCAAGTCCCTGATTTTGTTCGTGAGTAATTAAGCGGATCCGTTTATCTTTCGCGGCATAACGCTCAACGATTTCGCGAGAATGATCGGGTGATTGGTCATCAACAAAGATGATTTCAATATTCGGATAGTCCTGTGCAAGTACACTCTTGATGCAATCTTCGATGAACTCTTCAACATTGAAGAATGGGATTACAATCGAAACCTTTGGATCAAATCGTTTCGACTGAGTAGCTGATTTCGTGTTTTTATGTTTCATCCAAACACGTAAGCTTTGGGTCCGCAGATCCTCTTCAGTATATGTTTTCTTTGCGATATCGAAGTATGTATTTGTTTCATTCTCGCTCATGATTCTGTCAGAATCTACATCGAAGCTTGATCCCATGATTTCTAGTAAGCCTGTTGCAGACTGAAGCTTTGAATGAGTCTGTACAGTAGATCCATAGAGACCATAAATATCTTGGGATAAATCAATCGCTTCATTCTGAGGAGCGCCTTGCTCAACGAGTAATGCAGAGAGATCGTCGCAAGACATTGTGAGATGTGCCCAATCTGGAACGGCGCATGTTGAGTTGGTTTGTTTTACAAAATCAACGTCCTGATTTAAGCTTAAGCTTGATGACACCATTCGAGAAGCTGCGAGGCGCAAGCCGTTCGGGTTTGTCCACAGGTGTGATGTTTGTAGGTAAACAACGCCATCAGGCTTAAGTAAGTCTTTGAGAGTTGCACAAAGCTGTTCGAAATCTATGGAGCCGTCCATGCTCTCAAGGCCGTAGATCACATCGAAGCTTGCCCTATCCAAGTTGGCATCTGTCACATTACATGAATGGAGTTCGATGCCCTTTGTTGAAGTGTCAGAGACAAACTCATTCGAGTTTACAACAACAACTGAACTCGCGCCGTTCGCTAAGAAAAAGCGTGCATTAGCGAGATTGTCATCATTGCTTATCTCAAGGACTCGTTGCCCTTGTACATCTACCTTTGAACTAAACTCTTTAAATTCTTGTAACTGAAACTCAGTAGCAGCATCCATGAGATCTTGAGGGATATTCGCTATCTTGTCAGTCGCAAGAAGGGCGGGTATCCGACTCGGTTTCGATTCGATGAATACAGAGCTGTGGTTACTTTCTTGTGAACCATCCGAGTTCAAATCGCTTGGGGTTCCTAGCAGATCGTTCATCCGCTTCCGTTGTGTATCCAGGTATGTTGAATACATCGCTTGACAGTCCGAACGAAGTGAATCAATGAGTTCAGGGTTTGCGGCCACTTCTGCAGTGAGCTCTGCCAAACTCGCGAAGTCTTCAGCAAGATGGTACTTATTCGTAGATCCGAGTCCAACTGAACCACCCATCGTCGTCATGATTGGCATGCCGTGAGCGAGTGCTTCGAGCGTTTTAATTTTGATCCCTGTGCCACCGCGCTCTGGGTTTACGATGATATCACATTCTGAAAAGAAATCGCCAGGCTGATCAACTCGACCAACGAGAGTTGGTTTTATTTTCTCAAGTAGTGATTTGGATACAAAGTTCGCGAGTGTTTCACAAACACCTCCCGCGATTAGTATCTCGCTCTTGGCGATTAACTCAGGATTGCTTGCCCAACACTTGAGGTACTCGCCTAGGTTTTGTTCATTGACCCAGTTGCTCGATCCAAAGTATCCGATCTTGAGTTTCTCTGTACGAACGGCGGTTGTGATTTGTTTTTGATCAAAGATAGGTGAGATCACTTGTACTTTGTCAGGATCACAGATAGCTCTGAATCCTTCAGCTTCATCCTCTTGCATCGCAACGACAACATCTGAACGATCGCAAGCGAGTTTTTCTCCTCGTTGATCAATGCTGATCCATCCTGATTCTGGGTATCCTTGAGCAAGCATTCGCCGGTTTCGATCAACAAAGCTGTCGTGAGTGAGCAGGATCTTCTCGGTGTATGCGTTGAGACGATCGAAGATCGCAGACATGAAAGGATAGTTTGTCACCGCAATGTCATACTCATACTCAGCAGCCAATTTTTCAACGGCGTCGAGTGCTTCGTGGCCACACCAGTCATCGACATGCAAGTTCAGTCCGTTGTAGTTCGCTCCAGTTAGCTTTGATGTGACGGGTATCTCTCGATACAGATCAAAGCCATGTAGTGCCTCACGGCGCATGTCAGAACTCACAGCGCCGATGTCATACATGTAATAGACGAGATGTGTGATGTATCCAGCTTGCTTCATGTGATCGAGCCACAATCGCATGAGCGTTGAGTTACCTTCTTGTTTACCAGGATGGAATGATGTGAAAAACATCGCATACTGTCGTTCACGAGGGAGTGTCTGATTCAGCCGATTTCGAAGGTAATCCGCGGTAATGAGATTCCCTGGAGTGTTGCGAGAAATCCATACATCACAAGCACTCTTCTTTGAAGGGAATGATTCACATCGATCGTAGTAGGGTAGAAACTCAACTCGATTTGTCAGGTTGTGTTGATCGACGAAGTTCCAAACACTGTAGATCTCTTCTGGACATCTTCGGCCTGTCAATATCAGCTTGACCTGATCATCAGTGGATGCAACTCTTTGGAATGATCGAAGCAACTGCTCGACGGGATACTTCTGCGTGTGGATAGGCATATCTGCCGCGATCACCTTCATGGGTGAATCCGTTGAGATCCGAGAGTTGCTTTGGATCATAAATCTTTTTCCCGTCTATAAATACACTACAGATACAGACAAGTTCCCCTCTGGACATGTCTGAAATGATTATTCGCTCTAGTCATGAAACTGTCAATAAATGATCCCAGATCCATGCAAAGCGGCAAGATCAATCGCCGTAAAAAACGGAAATATTGAACTCTGAGTCATTGCGACTGATATGTGACATTAGGTAAAGAGCGGGTTTAGCTCATCGCTTTCTTGTGACGCTCAACCCAAGACTCCACATGGTTCGGAAATAAATCATGCAAGAAGTCATATTGAGGCTGAAGATCCGAAAATAGTTTTGCTCGCAACTCGATTGGTAGATGGATTTTGTCGCCTGTGAATACATTCTTAGAAAGACTTTTCTTAGGTTTAAATCTGTCTACTCCAATAAAATCTAGTATCTCATCAACAACCGATTGTGGTTCTTCGCCGATCCGATCATACACAATCGCTCGGAAGTTCCCGTTCCCTGTCATTGATTTCCACTTGCGGATTGAGCTCGCGTAGTCGGTGTATTTCATATACGCACCGAGTTGAGTTTTTCCAGCCATTACCGTGTCGAGATCAAAGTCCAGCGTGCCTGTTTTCGTGTGCATCCGCATATGTGACCAAGCACGATCGACAGGATCTCTCACAAGTACAAGAATTTTCATTAATGGATTGATACTCATTACATGTCGTACGCCTCTCGTAGGCATACTCATGTAGCAAGGGCAGATTTCTCCGCAGACATCATTGTTTGTCGCATGGTCATAGATGCCTCTATACCAATCATCGCTTGTTGAAGTTGTCTCGAGATGGTTCAGCTGCTCAAGAAGCGAATCTTCGTACGGCGTACGAGATTTCTTTGCTGATTGGAATGCGCGTATTTGCTCAATTTGTTCAGTTCGATGAATCGGTCCAAACCGTTTCGCATCTTCATTGTAGAGTTCTGAGAAGTAATGGAGCTCTTTGATAGGGGGTAGGAACACTCCTGGTACCCAACGGATGGCGCTGTAAAGCCAAGTGGTAGCAGCTTTCTGAGCTCCAACACAGATAAAATCAGGGTAACTTGCCATTCCAACTCCAACTAATAGGCATCTGAACCCATGATGATATCACGCATCGAGTGTGTATTCATCCGAATTCCGGCGCATTCTCAAGCTGATTTTAGCAGTTGTTTATTCCGAAAGAACATTACTCGGGATCCCAGATTCCGAGTCAAGATACATTCGAACACCTGGATTTGCAGCGGCCTTATCAAAGTCCTTCAAAGTTTCCTCAATTCGCTTGATAATCGCAGCATAGTACAGTTCCGTGTGGAAGAAGTATCGTGCGACATCCGCGTCAATAACGGAAACGGAATCTGGATCAATATTTGGAGTGTGAAGGATCTTACCAATCGAGAAGTTGTTCAATGAGAGTGATTCGATCCCGCCGTTAAGTTCGATCATGAACTTGAGCATCAAAGCTCGTTGCAATCGAAGGATGTCCGAAGGGCTGTGAATCAAGATAGTGAACTTCTCAATGCCATCAGCGCTTGGTTGATTCATGTCCCAGAGTAACTGTTGCCAAGTATCTCTATCTGGACAATCAACGAGAGCGATCTCAGGGATTGGCTCTCTACCAAGAGAATCTTGTTCGAGCGAGTTTCTTGAATAGGTGTAAGTAAAAGCAACTGCTTTACCAGTGTTGCGTTCGAAGAAGCTCTCTGCGGTGATCCCGTCACCTAGCTTTGAAAGTGCGTAGTTCAGGAAGCGAACATTGTAACCTTCGTAGTCTTTTTCTTCAAAGAAGATGATCCGCTGAGCATTGACACGTTCACCGACATTTGTTCGTTTGATTACTTCATAGATCATCCGTTGGATCAGTATTTCTTCGCCTGGGATCGTATCGTTTGCAAACTCGTTGAATGGATATGTATCTGCGAATACAAAGTTGTTTTTGATCAACTCATGAGCAAGTTTGCGATAGATCATCAATCGCTTGTTCTCAGCTAAGAATCGAAGATCAAATACATCTTCACCTCGAATGCGGTAAGCATCGCGAAAAAGTTTGTTCCCATAGTTGTCAAACAATGAATCATCTTTGGGTAGCGCACGAGTAATCGGTTTGTCTTCTGGAAGCACATATGGAGTGAGGACAATGATTACTTCGCGTTTTTGAGTGGAAGTACTCTCGGAACGGAACGCGTGTCCGATCAAAGGGAGATCCCCAAGCAGTGGGACTTTGTCCTTTGCTACAGTCTCATCATGACTAACAAGACCACCGATGATAAATGGGGTTTTGTTTTCGATTCTTGCGTAAGTTTGGACTCGCCTTGTCGAGATCGTAGGAGCAGTTGCTAGCAGATCGCCGTTCGTTGATCGGATTTCAAGATCGCGCCCAGGTACACGAGCAGACACAACAGTGTCGATGAGCATACTGACCTCATCGCCTTGTTCGCTCAAGCGAGGGCGGATGTTTAAGAGGATCCCTGTAGGTAGATACTTGAAGTTGAACGCGACTTTGTTTGAGTTGTTCAGAACACCTTCTTGGCTCGTCGCGATTGGGATATCTTCGCCGACTCGGATAGTTGCTTGACGATTGTTCATCGTGAGAATACTTGGTCGAGAAAGGATCTCTGCTTTACCTTCAGTGAGAAGGGCACGGATTTTGACTCCCCAATCACTAGCGACATTTCGAGAATCTAAGTTCGAGAAATCGATTGAATCGAGAAGCCCAGTCGGATCAAGTGAACCAATCACTAGGTCCGCAGCTCCTTGTTCATATGACCATTCAACGCCCAACTCGTCGAGTCCGTCTTCACTGATCTCGAGTACTAAGCCTTCAATGAATACCTGTCTCGCTGGACGATCAATGTACTCATCTAAAATGGATCGAACCATGCTGAACTGCTCAGGATGCGCAGGATGGAATATCACTATAAGTTGAGAAGTTCTTCCAGCATTGACATCAGCATTGAGCGAACTCGCCTTGGTAGGGGTTGTCGTCTGTCCGAAAGCGCCTTGACTGGAGTTTGAATCTCCAACGAGTCCAGTTTGCTCAGCCGAGGGTGAAGGCAAAGCAGTTACCATCGGTAGCTGAGCAAAGTCAATCGTTGCAGGCAGGCTCTCAACTACCGGGATCGTTTGAATCCCTAGACCTTTTAGTGCATTGAGCGCACCTTTCGTATCAACATAGCTGAGTTGGATGATTTTGCGTTCAAGATCATTCTGAGTCAAACTCGTTCTCATTTGTGCAACCTGAGAAACCGAGTTCTCAACCATCGGCTGTATCTTCTCAAGCTCAGGATTCGATTTCATTACTCCATCAATACTGAGGACAACACCTTGAGACCAGAGTTGGGGTAGCTGGGAAAGATATCTCACGAAGCTAAAGCGCATCAGCGAGGTACTCTCGTCTTCATTAACTCTCGCGATGACAGGTCCTGCAGAGACACCTGCAGGGAACTCGCCAAGCAATGCAGCTTCGTCAGGGCTCGCAAGGTGATAACCATGTTCTGTTTGGAATCGCAGACTGATTGATCTGAGTAAATCATGAATCTCAGAGGGACTCATCCGTTCCAATGAAATCAACTTACCCGATTCAGCAGGTAGTGTAACTGGATCTTGTTTTTCAAGTTCTCTCGGAGATTCTTCTGTATTCGATTCGGTTTCCCGATTTGACATGACAGAGAGTTGATCAGAGCGATCCTGGTATGTCAAGAAATCACTCTGGCGATACATCGCTTCGAGAACATCAGGCGTCATAGCGGGGGAGTCTAAACCATCGAGGGCCATTGCGATCTTCTTGAGACCATCATCCTCGGCCTCCTCGATCATGGTCCCGCTCGAAATGCGTGGAGACTCCATCTCGACTGATTGTGTCCGCTCCTCACTATGGGTACATCCTAAAACCCAGAAAGAGACAGCAGCGAGTGAGATTGTGCTCAGCTGAATCAACCTTGCTCGATTCGCGAGCGAAGCCAAGACAGAGGAGCTCTCAGATCGTTCTCGTTTCAGTCGGGTTCGGGTGTTCATTAATTCTTTTCCTTGTCGTGATTCCATCGAAATGAAGTTGGCGAATCAGATCCGAGGCCGTCGTTCAAGGATTCATGAATCTCAGCATTTGAGTCTGAATCATCTGAATCTGACTCAAAGTTAGTTTCATTCACTTGTGCGTTCTCATTGTCTCCAACAATGTTACTCTCATCGGCTAGTGGGGCTGTTTCACTCCCAAATACCGCTTTGCTCAACGGAGAATCCTTGTCAAACCCGAGTTCGAGTCCAAACGCCACAGAACCGCCGTATTCACTCATAATGTATTCTGCAGGCGATCCATTAAAATGGACCCGTCCATCGCGGATGCAGATGACTCGGTCCACCATATCTAGCAGGTATGCCTCATGAGTGACGAGAATAATCGTCTTGTCCACCATCGAGTTGGAAATCGTATTCATAATCGCATGTGAGGATTCTCGATCAATCGAAGCAGTAGCTTCGTCAAAGATCAGGATTGGTGAATCCTTGAGTAATGCTCTTGCAAGTGTGATGCGTTGTTTTTCGCCTCGTGAGAGTTCAACGCCGTAATCTGATAATCGAGTTTCAAAGCCCTTTGGGAGTCTTGCAATGACTTCATCAGCGCCTGTTAGTTTGCATGCTCGCTCGATGTCATCGATTTTTGCATTTTCTCTCGCATAGCGAAGATTCTCAAAGATCGTCGCATTGAAGAGGAATACCTCTTGGAATGCGATTCCAATCGCTGATCGGATCATTGGGATAGGCATCTCACTTGAATCCACGCCACCGATACTGATTGTTCCTTCAGTTGGTTGAATGAATCTTGGGAGGAGATTAATCGTAGTGCTCTTGCCTGATCCACTTGGACCTGTGATTGCGACTCGCTCTCCTGATTTAATCGTAAAGTTGATGTCAGTCAAGACATCTTTGTCATCATCATATGAGAATCCGACATGTTTGAACTCAATATCGCCTGTGAGAGAGTCGGAAGAAATCTTCGTAGAGACAGGCGACAACACACCTTTGTCTTGAATTGGCTCGTCGAGCATATCGAGAACTCGACTCAAACTAGCAGTCGCCTTTGATGAGTGCCCAACTCCGCTGATGATCTCAAGAACCGAAGGGTACAGCATCATCACATACCCGAAGAACATCATAAACTCTCCACCCTTCATATGGCCTTTGATGACTTCAAAGGCGCCATATGCGAGCAGCATGATTGTTCCTAAACCAACAAGCAGATCAGCTGTTACTTTTTGTGTAAAGTGATAGCGTTGTGATCTGATCTGGCTTTTTCGACTCTCATCAATTGCATTCTTAAATGTCGCACTCTCACGAGCTTCAGCAGAGAAGCCTTTGACGACTTCGATACCGAGGAACTTTTCAACGACGCCGCCGTACGCGAGAGAGAGATTCTCTTGAGCTTCAGAGTGACTCGCCTTGATCGGTGCTCTAAAGAACCGGTAGGTCACAAACTGCAATGGCAAAATAATGATCGATGCGAGCGCAAGCTTGATGTTGACAACACTGATCACGACAATCAGAATCTGAAACTTCAGTAAGTTGAGGAGCAACAACGGAAACTTGTCTTGTATGAATGCTTGAATTTTATAAGTGTCATCCATCACTCTCGCGCCAACGCGTCCAGGTTGGTTGGATCGATAAAACCGCAAGCTGAGTTGTTGGAGATGATCAAAGAGTTGCTTGCGCAGAGAGAAGCATACATCCTCGCTTGTTCGCAGTGAGAGCATTCTGCTCGAATAGAACAATAGATTTCGAGCGATGTAGCTGAGAAAAAGCCCGCTCAGCATTACTGCAAGGAGTTTCCATTGTCCGCCGAAGGATTCAGAAAGAGATGATGGAGTAAACACATCGTCAATCAAAATCTTGATCGCAAATGGCGGAGTGAGATCGATCAGAGCGAGAAAGATCAGGAGCAAAACAACAAGAAAGAGACGATGAGTTTGTTGTCTCATCAATGAAAAAATCGACACATTGGATCGTGTATCGTTTATACGGGATTCTCTGCTCGTAGACATGTACTCGAGCGACTCCTTGGGGATCTTAGTCAGAAGTTATAAATACATTCGTTTAATAGCTTTAAACATCATTGCTATCGGCTAAATCAGAGTTGATTCTCAACGATGATACCTGTTTCATCGGCTCAATGCACACTATTTTCACACACTTCATCGTTCCCAAAGGCTGAAACGTGAGAAAGATTCTGTGAAGCCATAAAAAAACCGCCTCAGAAGTTCTGAGGCGGTTGAGTGTTCAATATTGAACTATAGCTTAGAGTGGTCGAACGACTGGGTCGTTGTCACCGAATCCACCGCTACCTGGTTGTGGTCGGCCGTTCGTAAACGGGTTGTTCCGAACATTACAGAATCCAGGGATCCACAATCCACGGAAGATTGTAAGGTCTACAAAGGTCACTGAACCGTCGCCGTTCAAGTCTGCACGAGGATCAGTATTGAGGAACCAATCGATGTAGATTTGAAGGTCCGCAACAGTCACAATACCATTACCATCGAGATCGCCTGGGCATGAGGTAAGCAACGGTGGGCAACCATCAAACACAGGAATGTTGTTCTCAGTACCAAACACCTTGAGGCGATAGCTAACAAGTGTCTTCTCGGTATGAAGAGGAGCCCCTGGGAGACCGAAGGTTCCGAGGAAGGTTACTTGCTCAACTCCGAGATCGTCTGCATCAAATGGTTCTGCGCGTGGTTCACCTTCAGGACTGTCATCGTCAGGTCGGAAGTCTTGGATAATGAGCGTCCATGTACCACCTGAGATTTCTCCCCAGTGCTTGTAAGTTGAGAATGTGTGATCAAAGTATGCGTTGTCGTTAAAGCCATTGGAGTCGCCACGAGGGAGTGCCAAAGGCGAAACAGTACCTCTTGGACTGATCAATGCAATCAGCAAATCGCCTGCGCCATCACCTTCAATGTTTAATGTGAGTTCAACACTTTCGACCGTGATGTTGTCACGAACACATGAAATTGGAACGACTAGAGGTACACCTGGTGTCAATACATTTGTTTCAAGATTCTCGCTAACAGGGAACCGAGTTTCGAAGATTGCGTCAGGTACTGCACCATCTGTGAATAGCGGATTCGCTTCGCCTTCTTCAACCAGTGAAGAGTCAAGTAGAATCAACTGTCCTGATCCGCCCCAGGTTGTTGCCATTGCAACGGCTGCTTCAGCATTGATTACACCGAAACCGAACTCATCACTATGACGAACATCTGCTGAGTTCGTTGTCCAGAAGGTTGGAGTTGGATTTCCTTGGTTATCGTCTGGGTCAAGTGAGCCAAGTCCAAGAACAACACTCGGCCAGTAGCTTTGTGTTGCATCGTATCCAACTGGTGTTGATGTTTGTTGAATGATGTGTTGGATGTCACGAATAGACAAGTCAGGGTTTGCTTCGAGCATCAACGCAAACACGCCTGCTGCGATTGGAGCAGCTGCGCTTGTGCCGTTGAACATACAAGTTTCAGTGTCTAAATCTGGAAACGCCGTGCCGAAAAAACCATTACAGTCGACACCAAGACCGGCGTCCTGATCAACACCGTCTGCTTGTTCGAGTGTAACAACACCCTGTCCGATAGCAGAGCCCCATCCTTGCATTGGAGTAAACTCTGGGTTCATAACAGCATCTTGAACATAGGCGGACGCGAGAACAGATGTACCAGTTGTTGAATACCCAGTACGAGCGTTGCTCATTCCAGCTGCACCAATAGCAAGTGTTCTAGAGAAACCAGCGAGTTGGTTATACTCAACACGATCTCCCAAATGTCCACTCCAGCGTGAGCCTGAATCGATAACACCTGTAAGGTCGAAGACATCAGGGATCGCGTCTCCGTTGCCGTCACCTTGGGTCGTGTCAGTGCCTGAAATATCCAAGTAACCGTATGGGTTTACCATTGGATCAGTACCGATACCTGGGAGGCTAATCGCATTACCAGTACGGAGACGATCGAATCCTTGGAAATGACTTCCGTTACCAGCAGAGAAGACAAAGATTCGACCTTTGCGGCCGCGACCAATGCGAATTCCTCGATCAATACCGATCAACTGACTGCGGCTTAATCCAGAGTGGGTAACCTGAGGAATATCGATCTCAAAGTCATCAGGGAACTCTTGGATGTACTTGCCTGTTGAAAGATCTGGGAAGCTTTCATTGATTGGTCCCCAAGAGTTATTGATGATATCAATGTCTTGGAGTTCATGTCCGAGTGATTCGCCGGAGTCAATACCATTTCCGTTCTTGAGCGATACAAGTTCTGCGCCGTATGCGATACCTGCACTTGCTAGACCGTTGTCGCCTTCAGCTGCGATGAGTCCAGCAACACTAACGCCGTGCGAGTAGCTTACATTAAACTGGCCTGTAGCTACTGATAGTTCTTCGTTCAGCTTGTTTGCGAGATCAGGGTGGATGAAAGTAGCACCATTCTCATCGACATGGTAAAAGCTATTTTCAAACGCTTCAAGCACACCAACGACTACGCCTGCACCAGTAATTCCTGTGTCATATACGGGCAACACATTCTGGTCACGTCCTGTGAATCCAGCAAAGTTATTGAGCATATGCCATTGGTCATTTACCGATGGGTCATTGATGACATCAGAGATGAGCGAAGAGCCACCAAGGTTTTTAACTGCGCTTTGATGATCAACTTCAGTCCAGTTCACGCCTTCAACTTCAGTTAGCTTTTCAGCAAGATTGATTGCGTCTTCTACTGATAGTGCATCGACAACAAACACATCATCCAATCCGAGGAATGGACGATAAGGATGTGCACCTGGACGATTTGTTCCAAGTGCTGTTGCTGTTTGGTTGATTGCTTTTTTAAGAGTTGCTTCGTTATCAACGCTGACTAATAAGCGAGCAAAGAGAGTCTTCTCAATGTTGAGGTGAGGCAGCGCAGGGTTTACGATGCGGATCGCAGTTGATTCTCTCCAACCAGGATTCTTGACAATGTACTCAACAGCTTTGCCTTGGCCTAGCTTTGGCTTGAGGGCTTTACCTGTGATTACATTTTGATTTGCGTTGTGGGTATCGCCACCTTTAGCGGCGACATTGGAACTCGTTGCGGTACTCTGTGCAAGTGCGGTTTGTGAACCAAGACCTACAACAAGACCAGCAAGTGTAAACAAAGCGAAAGAGCCGGTGCGTCCATAATTTGAACGGCAGTTGTTCGGCGAGTTAAATCCGAGGTTCATTGTAATCTCCAAGATCGGGAAATGACTGACGAGGCAGGAGTCAAGTATAGAGCAAATTGCTTGTTTATGCTCATTCTTTTCTATATATCTACAGGGATTCCAGTTGTCTTCCGTATGACAAGATGGATATTGAATGCCGTGATACTAACCCCTCGACATCCCCTATACGCTTGAATTAACACCCGGTTGCGTCATTTTGGGCAAGGTTTGAATAGCAACCGAGAAGGCAACTATTCCATCGGCGATGTCATCGACATCGGATCAAGAAGTGAGTTGAGTTTCTCAGCATCAACGACACCAAGCTCGAGTGCAAGCTCGCGAACGGTTTTTCCTTCAGCATATGCTTGGTATGCAAGTTTAGAAGATGCGTCATAACCGATTACAGGTACAAGGCTTGTACACATCGCTAAGCTGCCTTCAATCAAAGCATTACAGCGTTCACGATCAGGTTCAAGATCCGCAAGTAGATTGTCAGTAAAGATCTGACATGATCCAGTCAAGATCTTGATGGATTCAAGCACATTTGCAGCCATCATGGGCATCGCAACATTCAGGTCCAATAGTGATCCAACTCCACCCATTCCGCCACATGTGACCGCGGTGTCATTCCCGATGACCTGGCACGCACCCATGACTACTGCTTCGCAGATTACAGGATTTACCTTGCCCGGCATAATACTTGATCCAGGTTGAACCGCCGGGAGTTTAAGTTCGCCAATCCCACATCGAGGGCCGGAACCGAGCCAACGGATGTCGTTTGCGATCTTCGACAAACTGACTGCAATAGTTTTTAGCAATCCCGAAACTTCAACGATTCCATCTTTCGCATGTTGAGCTTCAAAGTGATTTGAGGCTTCGCGGAAATGAATCCCAGTTGCATCGGTAAGATACGCAGAAACCAACTCAGAGAATCGAGGGTGTGTATTAATCCCTGTGCCGACTGCAGTACCACCAATTGCGAGTTCTCCGAGGGTGTGTAATGCACGATGGAGTCGTTCCTCAGCATGATGCATCTGAGAGGCGTAGCCGCTGAACTCTTGTCCGAGTCGGATCGGTGTCGCATCCTGCAAATGGGTTCGACCAATCTTGACAACATCATCCCAAGCTTTCGCTTTGGAATCAAGATCCTTTGCCATTCTCGTTACTGCAGGCAAGAGTGATTCTTTGATTGCGACTGCTGCAGCGATATGCATTGCAGTTGGAAAAGTATCGTTCGATGACTGACCCATATTCACATGATCATTGGGATGGACAGCTCGATCACCTTCGAGATACGCATCGTTTTTGCTTGAGCCTACTGGAGCACCGTTTGCGATACATACGAGGTTGGAAACCACCTCGTTCGTATTCATATTGGTAGAAGTGCCGCTCCCGGTTTGAAAAATGTCGATCGGGAAGTGACGAGCGATCCCGCCACGATCATTGAGCCCTGCTTGGATCTGCGTGCAAGCATCTACGATTGCTTCAGCTTTAGGCTCAGTGAGCTTCCCGAGTTTTTGATTCGCTCGCGCTGTTGCGATCTTGAGCTGTGCAAATGCATTGATCATCGGTTCTGGAACTGGATTCCCAGAGACCGGGAAGTTGAGAACCGCTCGTTGAGTAGACGCTCCGTAGAGGACATCCGCTGGGACAGGCATTTCGCCCATCGAGTCTTTTTCGATGCGAGTCTCATTGTTTGCTGAGTTGATGACTGTAGTCATTGAACCCTCCTGATCATCTGGTTTGAGATATGGTACAATGAATCGTAGAACCTGACAGAGCAATGTTCATAGCAACCGCACCGAATTTCAGCCGTACAGTCAGTTACACACCACGATGACAACGCAGCAGAAACGAGAGCCCGACCATGATCCCTTCGAAGCTGAGATTATCGAGTCAACATACATCATCCACAAGCCTCCTCTTCTTGCTCATCGCCATTGCATTTTCAGTATTCACGCAGCATAGCTATGCTCAGAGTGCGTCACACCCTGAAGCGAAGTCGCCGCTACCTGAGAACCCATATCTCAAATATACCGATCCTTGGCGATGGGATATTCGCACACAACTCTTTCTCAGTGCAGGGTTTCGCTATTACGATATTAAGAATCCAGTGAACAACAGCAGCTCAGAGCGGATCGAATCAGTTCGCTGGTATCTCGAAGATCTTGAACTTGTATTTCCGATAATTCGTGAAGGGAGCTTTTATTGGTCCCCAAACGAGGAGATCGATGCAAGCATCCGAACAGATTCAAGGACTGAGCTACCCGATCCCAAGAGGATGTATACAAAGACATCGGGCGCTGAGTATTCGCAGTGGACATCAAACATCGATGAGTATGTCTACCAGCTTCATATCATCCATAACTCTCACATCGTGGTGTCTGATACTGTGTTTGATGAGAAGAAGGCTCGGCTTTTGCCTTGGCCTGAGAAATGGCCGACAACACCAAGTCGGTTTCTAGCTCCGGTTGTCGATTCCGTTGGTGATGATGTCGCTCTCGATGCGGATGAGACGGTTAAAAAACTGCTCGATTTCTGGATCGAAGACAATGATCCTGATTCCATTCCACAGCTTGATCTTGTGAAGTTTCTGACTGGGAAAGTGATCGAGCATGTTCAGGTTCGCTCGCCTCCATCTGAGTTTGCGAGTCAGCCTACGAAACGATATGAAAACGCAGTTGTAGTCGCAGGCACATCATGGTCAGGTTTCGTAGTAAGGCCAGCTGATGAAGTTGCGAGAGAGCCCAGGGGTACAAAACATGATCTTGCTACACTTTTAACTTCGATATTGAGAAGTGCAAATGTTCCTGCAAGAACATTGGTATGTGTAGATCAAACAAACGATGATACGATTGAAAAAGTGGTGAGCCTTGTTGAGTTTGCGATGTATGACGCTGAACGCGACATTACTTTGTGGATTCCGATCGATGTAGATCGACTCAGACTCAACGGCAAGCGATCTACGCAATACAAGCAATGGTGGAACTACTTCGGTACCCACGATATGCTCAACGATTATGTACCTGTTGCGTATTACTTCCATCCACCAGCGGGGTACATTGCATACGACTTGCCTGCGCTTTATGGCATCCGTTCATCAAGACCATTGCCAACCTATGCAGTACAAACCATCCTGATCGACCCTATATTGTCGCCAGTGTCTGTGCCTAAGCCTTAGCAGAAAGTAATGCCTTGAGTGATTAAACTGAAGCGGTCTTCGAGAGACAAGTCTCTTGAATCGGGACGACTACTTCAAGGATGTTCCGAAGAACTCCACCGAGTGATCCGATCGCATTGATTTCGTGTACGATTGCTTGATCGTAGTGATCAAGCACTGGACGAGTCTCGCGATGATAGATTGCAAGACGATTGCGAATGACATCTTCTTTTGCGTCGTCAACTCGTTTTTCCTGAAGTGCTCGATTACGCAAGCGTGCAACCATGTCTTCAGTGTTTGACGCAGAGAGATGGACAATCCCATGAACATCAACGTATTTTTCGATCAGCGATGTTTGAGCAACTGTTCGTGGAATACCGTCGAGGATTAACAAGTCTGAATGCGGCTTGAAGAGCCCGAGCGTAGTTTGTGCGTGCACATAAGTATGCCAAAGCTCGATCGTCACTTCATCTGGGACGAGCTCGCCTCGTGTTGAATAGTCATAGAAGGTTTTGCCCAGGTCTGATTCACGATCAAGAGATCGGAACATGTCGCCGGTGGACATATGAAAGTATCCAGGAATCTTCCCGAGGATTGCTCCTTGGGTTCCCTTTCCTGCGCCCGGTGCTCCAAAGAGCAGCACTGTCTGATACCGACCTGCCATAGCAGACTCCTGTCACAGTCCCATCCCTCATCGGTCGACCCGATGCAGTGCATCGTCCGGTAAGCCGACTCCATATCTGAGGGTATAGATCATAGGTCGGCAATCTGTAACGCAACCTTCATATGTGTACATTCATCGCAGAAAGAAAACGGGCGTGATCTTTCGATCACGCCCGAGAATAACGAAATAACTTGCCTAGACACAGTCCAAGCGAATCTAAGCTGCTGAGTGATTAAGCTCCAGCTTCGATAACCTCTTCTTGGAGGTTGCGAGGCATCTCGCGATATTCCTTAAACTCCATCGAGTTCGCCGCACGACCCTGCGAGAGTCCACGAAGAACAGTGGTGTATCCAAACATCTCGCTCAATGGGACGTCAGCAGTGATTTCTTTGATCATGCCTTTGTCTTCTGTATCGAGAATCATGCCTCGGCGTGATGAAAGGTCACCTGTTACGTTGCCCAAGTAATCCTCAGGAGTCACGATGACGACCTTCATGATTGGTTCAAGAAGGATGCTGCCAGCCTTCGAGACTGCTTCGCGGAGTGCCAAACGACCTGCTTGCTCAAATGCAATCTGTGAGGAGTCAACATCATGGTACTTACCATCAACAAGGGTAACCTTGATGTTGATAAGTGGGAATGGTGCCGAAACGCCGCTCTTTGCGGTGTTACGAACTCCGGTTTCAACTGAAGGGATGAACTCCTTAGGAATCGAACCGCCGACGATGCCGTTAACAAACGCGACATTGTCTTTGAAATCTACTCCATCAGCTTCAGCTTGCTCAGCAGTGTAAGGCTCGATGTTGACAGTACAATCGCCGAACTGTCCACGACCACCTGACTGCTTCTTGAAGAGTCCACGGCAACCGTCCGCTGCATTCTTGATCGCTTCGCGGTATGAAACGCGAGGACGACCAACTTCAACACCGATCTTCATGTCACGAACGAGCTTGTTCTTGATGATTTCAAGATGAAGCTCACCCATACCAGCGATGATGGTCTGTCCAGTTTCTTCGTTGAACTCTGAACGGAATGAAGGGTCTTCGCGACGAATAGTAACCAACGCTTCTGAAAGCTTACGCTTGTCGTCAGCTGTCTTAGGTTCAATCGACATCGAGATAACTGGCTCAGGGAACTCCATACGCTCAAGGATGATTGGGTCTTCGCCTGAGCAAAGAGTGTCACCGGTGATTGAGTTCTTGATACCTACAACCGCAACGATGTTTCCAGCACCAACTGAATCGAGTGCCAGACGATCCTTCGCGTGCATCTCGAAGATACGCGACGCGATTTCACGTTTGTTGTTCGATGGGTTGAGGATACGAGTGCCCTTTTCGAGTTTACCTGAGTAAACACGGATGTAAGTGAGGTCGCCGTGTGTATCGGAAACAACCTTAAATACCAAACCACTGAAAGGAGCTGTGTCATCATGAGGACGTGTGAGCTCGATTGTCTTATCCTTCGGGTCAGTACCATTCATGTCTGGTACTTCCTGCGGATTCGGAAGATAATCGATAGTTGCGTCGATGAGTGCTTGGACACCGATGTTCTTGAGAGCTGAACCGCAGAATACCGGGTTACATTCAAGTGCGATGGTACCTTTACGGATCGCTTTTTTGATCTGATCAACTGTGATCGAATCTTCGTCTTCAAGGTACTGTTCCATGAGATCGTCATCGAGAGCCGCAGCATTTTCAATGAGATCAGCACGCCATTTATTCGCGTTTTCAAGCAAGTCTGCAGGGATATCTTGCTCAGTAACGATTGCACCCATTGACGCTTCGTCAAAGTGGTAAGCTTTCATTTCGAGCAAGTCGATGATTCCGACGAGTTCGTTGCCTGCACCCCATGGGAGTTGCATGGCGATTGCGTTTGCTCCAAGACGCTTTTTGATGGTTTCGAACGAGTACTCGAAGTTTGCTCCGAGCTTGTCCATTTTGTTAACCATACACATACGCGGAACGTTGTAGCGATCAGCTTGGCGCCAAACTGTTTCTGATTGAGCTTCAACACCTTCTTTGCCGTCGAATACTGCGACTGCACCGTCGAGGACGCGGAGTGAGCGTTCAACTTCAATTGTGAAGTCAACGTGACCAGGAGTATCGATCAAGTTGATCTTGTACTCTTTGCCTTTGTGTGTCCAAGGACAGGTAGTCGCAGCAGACTGGATCGTGATACCGCGCTCTTGTTCTTCCTGAAGGAAGTCCATTGTTGCAGTACCTTCGTGTACTTCACCAAGCTTGTAGTTCTTGCCCGTGTAATACAGGATGCGTTCAGTCACGGTAGTTTTACCCGCGTCAATGTGAGCACAAATTCCGATGTTACGAATGTTTGAAAGGTCGGTGGCCATCGCCTAATTCCTTTGGGGGTATTTGGTGCACTTATTTGCACCAGGTATCGTCTTCATTTCATGGCTCAATCATTAGGAGGGACAATCCCCGCCCGGCTTGAGCCGATTATTGTTGGGTTTGATTTGTTCGTTGCCGGCAGTGCTCGGCGAGTGCATTCAGTTGAACAGAACGCGATGAGTGCAATCTCTAGAGATGCCCGGCCGGTTCTGGGTCGGATGATTCTTCCATTGTTGCACACTCCTCATCAATCACATCGTTGCTCTTGTTTGCAATGATGATCGCTCAAAGTCTCATCTAAGAGAGACTTATATTCATAATGCCAGCGTCAGACCCATGAATAGGTCTGACAACTTTAGACGTTTGAATCCTAGCCCAGCTATATTCCTAATCAAGCGAAAATATCTGCCATAGCAGATTCTCGGACCTTGAGGGGGATAATCGAGAAGACACTCAAGCATTCAGAAATGATGTCATTTAACCGCTTATTCGAGACTCTTCGCTCGAACTCTGAATAGATCTGATTCGTCGAGACCTCGCAGAGGATCTAGACGCGACTCGTTATGGAGTTTTTGAGCAATGAGGGCCCATGAACGGGATTGTTCAGTTTCGCTAAGTTCGTCAGCGAGATCCATTAGCCGAACAGCGAGTTGGACTGAGTGGGGGGCACGCTCAAAAGCTTGTTCGTACGCACTTTGAGCAGCAATTAGCCAGGATTCTCTTCTTGGATCATCTATAAAGGTATCAGCTCGGCCAATGAGTACGCTGCCGAGCCAACGATCCGCGCTCGATATCCCAGATTTTCGAGCACCTGTCTCGAGCAGATCAATGATCTGTACCCAGATGTTTTCAGCTTCTTCTGCGTTTCCATCTGCTGCGGCGCGAGCTGCGAGCCAGAGGAGTTGCTCCGAGGCCGCGATGTATGTTGGACTATGCGTTGGATAATGGGTTGTTGCATTGATCAGATGTTCGGAAGCTATTTTTCGAGCATTGAGTTCAGTCGAGTAGAGTGCGCTGATGACCGCATCTATGGTCGGCTCAACAGAATCGTCGAGGAGATAAGCGAGTTCAGTTGAAATCTCATCGAGTAATATGTTTGGTTGATCGCTGAATTCGAGTTCGTCGAGCATGCCTCGTACATTGGCAACTTTACTCGCAGCGTCGGAAGCGAATCCAAGCTCTCTTTCCCATGCACTCACTGTCGGAACTCGTAGAGCAAATAGGATTCCTATAAACCCAAGTGCAAGACATACCAATATTGGCAGTGCTTTGTCCAGGTTGTTCGATTTGTTGGATTCGTCTTTCGTCTTCGTCTGCGTTGCTGAGAGCCCAACTATTAGTGCCCAAAGCATCCCTGATACATACCAGGTTCCAGTGACTTCAATCATTGAATGAATCACAATCACTGATGCGGCAGCGAAGATACTAAAATGGACAGCTGATCGTGAGATGTCTGTAACCGTGCTGAGTAGATTGAGAATTAGATACACAATCCCAGCCCATGCAAGCGTAGCAAAAACCTGCATAACGAGTGAGTTCGCATCAATCACTCCTGCTGCAAATCGGATTGAGATTACCGATGAGAGCGCGATGATTCCAAGCGTGATTTGCGTCTGAATGCGTGAAGGAAGAAATAGACAAGTAGTGGGTTTGTCGCAAGACGATAGTTGAGGCCGTGCTCTCCATACGGTATTCATGAACACCCAGATACATGCGAGTCCGCCGACTCCGAGCTGAGCAATCAGATCAAATGGGATGCTGTGAGCGCTTGCAACATCCTCAGGACTCAGAGCAGGTTTTACGATTGCATAGTGTTCTTGAAAAGCTCCAGGACCAACGCCGATAAAGGGATGTTCAAAGAACATTCGGAGTGATCCAACGATGTATTGCCAGCGGAAGAGGAGGCTGAGCTCGCCGACCCGTTCGCCGATCAATCCTCGGAGCATCACTATTCCAAGAAGTGCGATCGAAATGGCAATTGTCGCTCGGCCATCAATTTTAATTTTCTTGAACCACTGAGAGAGTACAAACAAACTCATCCCAAGAACGAAAGCGCCAACTCCACCCTTCGCTTGAGTGAGTAGGAGGCCTGAGAAACTAATCAGTCCTGCCAGAATAATCACACTCCAAAGTCGCGACGATGACTTGAGTCGCCAACCGAGTGCAAACAACCCTGCAGCACCAGCTCCAACAAAGCTCGCAAAGACATTTGTGAGTCCGAACCATGCGATGGGCTCAGGTTGATAAAGCCTTCGTTCATAGGATCGGGTCTGAAATGAATCACTTGCCCAACCTCTCGAAGCGAGGAATGAATCTCGATTCATCTCATAGTTTTGAACGGTCAATGGATGCTCAACGAGCATCTCGTATCCGCCATGAATCGTGAGGAGGACTCCGAAGCTCACAACGAGCGTGATCAAGACTTTGTGTACGCTATCAAACTTATGAGCAAATGAAGTGACAAACAAAACTGACATGATTGCAAGAAGATTGCTTCCATCAAGAAATGTGTTCATTCGAAGATAACTATGAACACCGAGCACGCTGATCCCGACAATCATCATGACACTGGTGATCAAAGGGAGCTCATCTTTTCTGAATATCATTCCAACAAGAGAAAGACAGCAACTTCCTACAACTGAAAGATTGAGCATCAACGCAAGTTTGGGAGTGATCCCAGTGATTGGGAGTGAAAAGAGGAATGGGTCCGCGCTCCAGTTGGGAAAAGCATCATACTCAACCATTGTTCTGATGAATACCAGAACACACATGCTCACTAGCCCTATCCATACAAAGCTGGTTCCGAGTCCATCTCGCAAGCTGAATGATTCTGTCGGTTCATTCACGAGTTCATTCTCCAGCACTTTTCGATGATTTAGGAGAGCGATATTCGAAAAGAGCAATCGCTGCGAGTAACGCGATGACTTGTGTTCCTAGCAAGGCAGCTTGCCACTGAGTTGCACGAGCTAGGAGTAGACCTGCGATAGCTGTCGCAATAGTGAGACTGTATATCACAAGGATTGTGCATCTTCCAGATAAACCTCTATCTCGAATACGATGCGAAAAATGCTGCAAATCTCCAACGAATGGGCTCTTGCCTTGCATTATTCGAATTGTTGTAACCGAGAAGAAGTCGTAAAGCGGAATCGCGAGCACTACAACAGGCATCAATACTGCATACCAGTTGCTTGCGTTCGTAGTCGTCTCTGAAACAGGTAGGTAAGTTGTTCGTACAGTCAGAAATGCTAGAAGCATACCGATAATCAACGATCCTGAATCACCCATGAAGATCTTGGCCGGCGGGAAGTTGAATACCAAAAAACCAAAGCAAGATCCAATCAACAATGCCAATATCGCGGCGACAAACCATTGCTCGTTGAGCATCGCAGCTGCAAGCAATGATGCTCCTGCGATGATTGCGATGCCGCTAGAGAGCCCGTCCATATTGTCAATGAAGTTCATTGCATTTGTGATTAACGTAAACCAGAAAACTGTGATCAGTATGCTCAACCATCGGCCGCCAACATAGCTATCAAGCATGGTCATCAATCGAGTATCAAAGAAAACAGCAAAGATTATGCCTGGGACTAGCATGATTGCCAGTTTCCCCCAAGGACCCATCGGCCGGCGATCATCGAGTAACCCTAATAAATGAAGCCCAAGTAAACAACCAACTAGCGACCAACCCAGAGGTAAGACCGATTTGAGGCCCGAAACATGTTCTTGTAGTGGAGCAAGAAATGCTGGATACGAATCCGGATCGAAAAGGGTGATCAAAATAATCGCGACAAGCATTGGGAGCAAAATTCCGAGTGCGATTGCGATACCACCTGTATTTGGAATCCGCCTGCATTCCTCTTTGATTTGTCCTTCAACTGCTTTGGAATCAATCAATCCCAGTCGATGGCTGAATCGGAGTATTACCCAAGTCGCCGGGAGCGAAATGCATACTGAGATGCCAATCAAGATGAAGATCAATAGTTCCAAGATATCGAGTGTAGGGAGTTCCTAACAAGGATTCCGAGGTTCAGCATCGATCCGAGCCGGAGGTGGTTTGTGAAAAACGCGAGTTCGGATACTCAGCATACCAAAGGAGAAAAGGAAAATCAGGACAAAGATTAGTTCGGAACCCAAAATCATCCAAATTAATCGCAGTGGGTACGGCCCCAGTTGATCTACAACTGAAGTCGCGGTGTACCCGCCGGACCCGAGATATGAATAGTTGGTGTTAAGTATCCAATTCAATGCGATGACGAGTAAGGCATAAAACAAGCCCCATCGCATTGCAAAGTAGAGATCCCGTTTGTTGGGCCGGTATCCAAGGACTGCAAGATCATAAATCGCCGCCCCGACTATTTGAGTGTGATTCACCCAGTAAATCCAAAATCCCCATGATGAGAGCCCGTCAGTTATCATCGGAGAGAAAAAAGCTTGTGTGCTGAGTCCTAGTCCCCAGAACAATAAGAGTGATCTCATCTTCGGATTCAGTGTGAACATTGCCCAAGCGGCAATCCAAACTGTCCATCGGCACATATGCAGTGGGAGAGAGTCTTGGATATCCCATTGCCCAGGCGAGAATCGTCGAAAGAAGAAGAAAGCTTGCGAAAGAATAATTGACCACGCGAGGATCCTTCGAAACTGTTCCTCACGATTCGAGCCATTCTTCAAATCAGATTTGATGAGTGTTCTGCCTGTGACACAAAAAACTATAAATGAACCAATACATACCGCAAGCATCAGATAGTGAAAACTTGTAAACGCGTGGAACTCTTCGATCCAGTTGTATCCTTGAGATTGAGTTGTGAGTTGTTCACTCATTGTTACAGAGCATATCAGGTACCAGCGTTCTCGTGGCGGAGTTGGCCGCAAGCTGCAGCAATATCTCGGCCTCGACTCGCACGGATGTGACAGTTCACTCCTTGTTCACGCAGCACACGTTGGAAATGATGCACATCATCACCAGTAGGGCGTTCAAACTTGAGTCCACGAACTTCGTTGTACCTGATCAGGTTCACATTCGCTCTCAGCTTTTTCACAATCTCACTGAGTTCTCGAGCGTGTTCAGGTTGATCGTTCACGCCGCCGAGGAGGATGTACTCCAGGGTAATCTCTCGTCCGGTTTTTTGAAACCAGCTGCTGCACGCAGTGACGAGTTGATCAATTGTTGTGAACTCAGCCCATGGGATGAGTTCTCGACGAAGATGATCATTTGGAGCATGTAGAGATAGTGCAAGCGTGACTGGTAGTTCTAGCTCGGTAGCAAGTTTCTCAATTGCTTTGTGCATTCCGACAGTTGAGATAGTAACTTTGCGTGCGCTGATTCCCATTCCCCATGGAGCGGTGAGCGATTTAACTGCTTGAATTACAGGGGAGAAGTTTGCTAATGGTTCACCCATCCCCATGAACACGATGTTTGAGATTCGATCAACACCCTTGAGTTGATTCAATCTCCATACCTGTTCGACGATTCGTCCTGCGGACAGGTTGCCGTCGAGTCCGCCGATACCAGTTGCGCAGAACTTGCATCCGACAGGACATCCGATCTGAGATGAGATACAAGCCGTGCGTCGATCAGAATCGAGCGCCGGAATCATTACGCACTCTGTTTGTCGAGCAGTATTGGAGTAAGGCATTTCCTGCGAGAGGATTGGCAGTCGGGTTTTATGATCAGCCTTTGCTTCGCCTGCATGAACCCTGGAGGAATCAATATCGTCAGGCCATTCGATGAGTAGTTTTTGAGTGCCATCCGTTGCGAGCTGATGCGCAACAGTGGGACCAGACAAGAAACACATTTCGTTTTCGAGAAGTTCACGATCACGACGAGACAAGTTACTCATCTTTTGAGGATCGACAACGCCCTTTTCGTATACCCATTCGAAGATTTGCTTTGCTCTAAACTTGGGCAACGAGTGTCCAACGCACCATTCTTGGAGCGTGCTCGGAGTAAATCCGAAGAAGTGATTAGTAGGATGATTCATGAGAGTTCAAGTTCTTTTGATATCGTGAGCGCGACAGGGACACTGCCGTACTCAGCTTCGGTAATCATTGGTGGCTCAATATGGACACGCCGATTCTTATGATCTATACCGTGCTCTTCCATCAGTTTTTTCAGTGTAAGCGGAAGACCAAACTCGATCTTCTCTTCAAATATGTCCGCAAGATGAAGACTCGCTTCGTGAGTTTTAACGAAGTATCTACAAATTTCTGAAACCAAATCCTCTGGAGCTGATGCTCCAGCAGTGAGCATGATAATTTCATCCCCTTTAGGGAACCACTCAGTTTTCAGTTCTTTGACATCATCGATGAGGTATCCCTTTGTTCCCACATTCTCTGCGATCTCTGTGAGCCGGACAGAGTTTGAAGAGTTACGAGATCCAACAACAATAACCGCGTCGCAGTGCTTTGCAATCTGGCGGACAGCTGTCTGCCGATTTGTCGTTGCATAGCAAATGTCTTCAGTAGGCGGTTCTTTGATTTTCGGAAATGCTTCTTTAAGCGCTTTGATTATCCGTCCAGCATCATCCACAGAGAGCGTTGTCTGTGTGAGATACACAAGTCGATCAGGGTCAAGAATGTTCAGTTTAGGAATGTCTGCAGGAGACTCAACTACTTGGGTCTGATCTGGTGCTTCTCCAAAGGTGCCAATGATTTCTTGATGATCTTTGTGTCCGATGAGCAGGATTTGATATCCTTGCTGTGCATAGCGGATCGCTCTCGAATGGACTTTGGTTACCAATGGGCATGTCGCGTCAACAGTCCGCAGATTCCGATCTCGAGCTTGTTCACGAATTTGAGGCGAAATTCCATGAGCTGAGAAAACTACAATGTTGCCCATCGGAACATCTTCGAGATCATCGACAAAGATGACTCCTCGATCTACGAACCTCGCGACGATGTGTCGATTATGGACGATTTCGTGGTATACATAGATAGTTTGGTCAGGAAGCATATTGACAACCTGATCGACAACATCGATCGCCATCCGTACGCCAGCACAGAATCCCCTCGGATTGGCAAGAATGATCTGCATGCTGATATACGCTCCAGTTGCTAAAAAAGCTTGAAAAGGTGTCGAACAGTATCCTAGCCGGTATCTCATGTTTAATCGGACACATTCGTTGAGCAAGAGCCTAAACTTTGCGCTGGGCTAACGGTATACCGAAGCAGCACGGCATGAGGAGATGCTCGAATGAGAACCTGTCCGAAACAATCAAGACACATCCTGAGTCCTTTAATGGTCTGTCTTGTAACACTTTTGAGTACAGTCGCTGGAGCTTGCGCGTTCGAGCATTCGATTGAACCAGATACAGATTCTTCGGTTGAGAGTGAGAATACTGCACTCATCGAGACAATTGCTCTCGCCGAACAATCCATGCAGCGATATGGGCTCTCAAAAGCGCCAGAAAAGTCAGAAGGCGCATTTCGCATTACAACCTACAACATTGAAAACCTATTCGATGATGTTGATGATCCAACGCTGAGCGATCGTGATGAAGATATAGATGATACCAAACCTGAGCATCAGCTGATTGCAGTCGCTCGAGCGATTCATAAGCTTGATTCAGATGTCATCTGTATGCAGGAGATCGAATCTCTTGACGCATTAATGTGGTTTAAAGATAAATACCTCTCAGATATGGGCTATGACCACGTCATCTCGCTTGACGCAGGTAACTCAAGAGGGATTGAGAACGCAGTCTTGTCTCGATTCCCACTTTCAAATCCGGAGCTCTGGATCGGTAAAGAACTGGGTGGCGTTCATCCTGAAAAATATGGAAGTGGTAAAAACTTCCTTGCAGGAGAGAAATTAGCTTTCCGCCGTTCGCCACTTAAACTTGATGTCAATATCCCAGCAATGGGGGATGAAGACGCGTGGACATTGACTCTGTTCGTAGTTCATCATAAGTCTGGACGCTACAGCCAATACTGGCGCGAAGCTGAAGCAAAGATGATCACGAAGTTCGCTCATGATGTGGAAACTGAGTATCCAGAGCGTGCAATCATGGTTCTGGGTGATTTCAACGCTCAGTTAAGGGATGAAAGCGTCAAGATATACATGAAAAACGGGTTTCATGATATCTTTGCAAACTCAAATATGTCAGGACGCAAGATCATTACTCATGAATCAAACCGTCGGATCGATCTGATACTTGCGAATAAAGCCGCGAGCGGGTATGTTGTAAAGGATACGGCTTTTGTCCTCGGAACTGCTTCTCGACCTGAAGGAGTCGATTGGCGCATGATGGACACCTTTGAGGGCTATGCTTCAGACCACTATCCAGTGAGCGTGGATTTAGAGCGATAGAACGAAAAGCGAACGGTCCGCTCTATTGGCGGATAACACGATATATATCGAGCAGACTCGATACATGAAACCCCTTGCAGGAAGCAATAGATGGATAATGTGAAGCCTTGGCAGATCATCTTAATAGTGCTTGCACTTTGTGCACTCGCATTTTCAGTGGTCAAGTTTGGATATAAGCCATCAATTGAATCCCAGATGGCGGATAAAATGACTTTGGTTGATGTACAGACCGGACAGTTGTACACGGTTGATGTCAGCGGCAGAAGAACATTTATGTTCCCAATGAGAAATCCTGATACAAGGGAAATCGCACTCGTCCCAGTTCGTGAAATCGATGGAGAGTGGTTTATCCTTGAGCGATATGTTTCGATGATGGAACAGGTAACAGTACCGATTGATGCAGTAAGTGATCCAGAAGGCCCTGTTGAAATCCTTGACGCAGATCCGATTCGAATTAAGTGATTTGACTATTTAGCAATGAACTGTTAAATGGACACCAAGTTTAGAAACGAGAACAACATGCTACACCAAAAAATAACGACACGAAGATCAGCGTTCACGCTCATTGAGTTACTGGTGGTCATCTCAATTATCGCTCTATTGATTGGAATCCTTCTTCCAGCATTAGGAAGCGCTCGAGCTACTGCAAGGAAGTTGTCTTGTGCGACAACGCTAAGAAGTGCTGGCCAGGGTATGCAAATGTATACGCTTGACAATAAAGAATTCTTCCCAGGACCAAACTCTTCAGGCGCAAACTATCGCAAGTTTAGAGGCCCAGGAGAATGGTGGGGCATGACTGGTGATACTACCGAGATCACGCCGACGACTATTTGGGATTGGATCAGTCCAATTCTCGGCGAATCACTCGCACTTTCTCCTAATAGAGCAGAACGTACAGCTCAGATCTTTAACGGATTTGGATGTGCAGAAGCGAGAGTCCCAATCGACTCACTTTACTCCGGCGGAATTCAGTTCGATCGTGAGGACTTCGAAAATATTATTGATCGAGGTGACGAGTTTAAACAGGTCAGTTACCTTACTCCTGGTCCGTTCCACTACTATTCAAGCTTGTACGGGGGAAATGCTCCAATCATCAACCGTGGTTCGGGTGAACGCTACCTCACTGGATTTGCAGATCCAGCAACAACTCCCAAGGCTTACAAGCCTCAGTTGACAAGAGTTGGTACACAACCATCAAACAAGATCTTTGCTGCAGACGGTACAAGATATTTCGATGAAAATGATTTGATCCTTGACTTCGACATCAACCCAACTGCGACATTTTATAGTTCATTTGGAACGAGTGGACCAATCTATGAAGATGGTGACAGTGGGTCACGAGCTTACGGCCGACTCGTAATGGAAAACTCAAACATCAATGTTGATCTCTCGATTCGCCATGATGAATCCGTCAATGCATTGTACTTTGACGGTCATGTGTCCGGTCTTTCCAAGAATGAAATGTATCAAGATCCGAATCCTTGGTACCCATCTGGTTCAATATTCACCGGTGAGCGTGCAACTCCGGAGTCAGTTTCATTCATGGAACGCCAGCAAGGAAATCGTCGAGAAGCGAAAATCAACTGATCTTCAACTCGACAAAGTGAAAATACGATTACCCCCACAATGAGTGGGGGTTTTTTAATAGTTAATTCATGAAATGCCAACTACTTGTGGATTCATTGGGTGAGTATTTGAATAAAAACGCACTCCTAATCCTCCTAAGTTGCCCAGATTGACAACTGGGATGTAAAAATTCGATTATCACCCAATTTCTCGAAGAAATCATTTACAAAGAGGGCCCCAAACCTGTATACTTGTCACAAGTAGAGAGTCCTTGTGCAAGATCCGTCTTCGCAAGGTTGAAGTTTATTCTTGCTCAGGAGAGCAAGATGAAACAAAAAATAGAGAGACTGAAACGATTCGTTTCTGGAGGGTATGAGATGAATAAGACACTCGCAATCGCAACCATCGCTGGTATTGCAGGCCTCGCTCAAGCAGGCGGACAAGTCATCGCTTTTACAAGCTTTGAAAACGCATTCGTCGGTGACCGTTACACGGACACAGGCGATGCAAGTGTTGATCATGACTTGATCAACAACGCAGGACAATCAGATGTCGACTTCCTCGCTGACGGCGTTGAAATCGGATATGACTCAGAGTACTTCAACACACGCAACGATGTTGGACTGACTGACGGCGACTTCGTCGGTGCAACCAACTTCACCGGTACTGTTGGTGCATTCACTGACGGCGTTCAGGGCTTCGAGCTCCAAGACGCTGATGGAATGATGCGTACCAACTTTGACACTGTGACTTCACCACTTGGTGCACCTCACAGCCGCGTTGAGTTTGAATGGTCACTCTGTATGGACTTCTTCGTCCAGGAAACAGGTTGGGAATCAGACGATTACATCCGCATCTGGGTTGACGCAGACGGAACCGAAATCGACATCCTCAACACTGCTGGTTTGGATGTAAACGATCTTGGAATCGAAGGTAGCTGGATTACTTCAGTCGTAAACCTTACTGGTTACGCTGATGTAACTCTCCATGTTGAGCTCGACTCGAACTCAGGTTCAGAGTCACTTTACCTTGACAACATCGTCTTCAAGACAGGCGTTCCAGCTCCAGGTTCACTCGCTCTTCTCGGGCTTGGTGGATTGGCAGCGACCCGTCGTCGTCGATAAGAGTTGACTGCGAGAAATCGCAAAGTACGCTCTCCAAAAACTCCTCTATCTACCCGCTGCCAGAATATGGCGGCGGGTTTTTTATGCGCTATCCTCAAGGGGCACTTATATGGAGAATGCAATGAGCACACAAGACGCGATGAACTGGTTAGAAAAACATGAGTCCGAATCAATCGATAGACTCATGGATTGGCTTTCGATTGCTTCAGTTGGAACCGATCCAGCACATGATCAAGATACAACACGCGCAGGTCAATGGGCCGCCGATCATCTCGCGGCTTCTGGTTTCTCTGTCGAGTTGTGCTCAACTGGGACTGAATCAAAGCCAGGGCATCCTATTGTCATGGCGAGCTCTCCAGGGAGTGAAGATTACACCGGCCCTCATGTTTTGTTCTATGGACATTACGATGTGCAGCCTGCTGATCCGATCGAGTTGTGGGATTCAGATCCATTCTCGCCAGTGCTCAAAGCTGCTGATGGTGAGATTGGAGAACGATTCGTTGCTCGAGGAGCTTGCGATGATAAAGGACAAGTCATGATGTTCCTCGAAGCGATGCGTGCGTGGTACGAAACCACCGGTCATCCAGGCGGAGGAGTTCGATACACGGTAATGCTCGAAGGTGAAGAAGAGTCAGGGTCTGTTAATCTTGAGAAGTTTGTAGAAGAGAATGCTGCTCGTCTTGGTAAGACGGATGTATGTCTCATCTCAGATACTGGGATGCTGGGCCGAGGAAAACCTGCGATAACTTATGGCGTGCGTGGGCTTGCATATACCGAAGCTACACTGATCGGGCCAGATCAAGATTTGCATTCAGGACTATGGGGAGGCAAAGTTCCTAACCCGATCAATGAGTTGGTAAAAGTGCTCTCGCTGCTTTGGGATGCTGATCGTCGAGTGACGATCCCAGATTTCTATGATGGTGTTCGTACCTTGACTCAACAAGAACGAGACCAATGGGAACAACTCGGTGTTGATGAAGCTGCAGCATTGCGTGGAATCGGATTGAAACCAGACGCAAGCGTCGGAGAAAAGGGCTTTTCATTCATCGAGCGTGAGTGGGCACGACCAACCGCGGATATCAATGGAATTATTGGTGGCTACACAGGTCCAGGGGCAAAGACTGTCATTCCATCAAAAGCAACTGCCAAGGTTTCATTTCGACTAGTAGATGATCAAGATTCAGCAAAAATCACTAAGGCGTTCTTTCAATGGCTCGAACAACGAACCCCTAAGGGATGTCGTTGGGAGTTCGAAGATCACGGAGGCGGTGCTCCAGCGACTTGTGCGACGGAATCGGCGCCACTCGTCGCGACATCGAAAGCGATTCAACGCGCTTGCAATCAGCCTGCAGCGATGATCAAGTCGGGTGGGTCAATCCCAGTTGCAGGATTGCTCAAAGATGTATTAGGTCTGGAGACTATCTTCATGGGCTTTGGGCTCGAAGACGATCGTGTCCATTCTCCAAATGAGAAGTTCGAACTCGATTGCTATCGAATGGGTGCTCGTTCCCATGTTGCGTTAGTTGAAGAACTCAAATCGCTATAAGCTAAGCTGCGACGGCTGGTTCAACAGCATCTCCAGATTGCTGTAAAATTTGCGCACTCACAGATCCATCTTCTTCCGAGGTAATCTGTGAGTTTGTATCTGTTGCGAACTGTAGATTTGGTTCCTCTGGAGGGAGTTCGAAGATCTCCCCAGAGATTTGGCCGTTTATTCTCGCAAGATAGACAGCATGGTGGAAATGGAGTTCTTTGACATGATTCCGCAGATCATGAAGTTGAGTTTCATGTCCGATCGTGTGAGAGAAGATATTTAGAATTGAGATCGCGGTGAGCAATCCTGCTCCGCAAAGTACGATCGTCATGCCAAGTGTGAATGGTTCCATATGTAAGAAGATCGGATTGTTTAGTAAGAATCTTTCAACTGATGCACCAGAACAGAGGTTTAGCCGTAGAATAATGCAGATTCGGTCAAATTTGCCTATATCCGGCAGATCGATACTCGTACGGGAGGCAATCTGAATCGTGCAAGCTCAGCTTCGATTATTCATTCGATTATCGTGTTTTCTGTTCGCGTTCAGTTCAATGGTCAGGGTGTCTCCAACCCTTGCTCAAGAACAAGATGTAATCGCGAGCGGCGAAGTGCAGTTGACACTTGCAAGCTTTGGAGTTGGCCGACTCGTACGCGAAGGCGACTGGGCAGGCATCCAAGTTCAGATGCTCGACACTGGAACAAGCGGACGAGACATCGTTTTGCGTGTTTCAATTCGTGATGAGGATGGTGATCAAGCACAGTACGATCGTATTGTCACTGCAAACCCAGGTGTGCTCCAAAGCTTTTGGCTCTACTGTAAAATCCCATATCGCGGAGTGAATGTTGATTATGAAATTCGAGCATTCGAAGCGATAGATACAGGGAACAATGATGTAGGACAGTTTGGTTTCCGCGTCGGGCGCATGCTCGGTAAGTTACCAATCTACAACCCGCAAATTCAAGAAGCGACCATCGGGCTCGGTGGAGTTATTGGAAGCAGTAAGCTGAGTTTAGATCAATATGGTTTAACAGTCGGTGGACGATCGGCCATGCTCTTCGGGCACGAGTTGTTTCGGATTGACTCCGGATTAGAACTCGACAACCTACCTGATCGCTGGCAAGGCTACAAAGCACTTGATACGCTTTTTTGGTCAGGAGCAGGACGAGCTGCTACTGCTCCTGGAAGACTCTCTCCAGAAAAAGCGAGAGCGATCCGTACTTGGGTACAACGCGGTGGGCATCTCGTAATCGTTATGGATAGTTCAGGTGATCCTTGGTTTCTCGCAAATCATCCATTACAAAATATCCTTCCTGAGATACGCACGCCCAAAAGACAAGAGGGTGTTGATCTCGAAAAATATCGCTCGCTCTTAACTGAGTCAGCATTGATCCCGCTACCTAAAAACGGTGTCGTCTATTCATTCGAACCAGCGTCTCCTGAAGATCGAGACTCTGCGTATCCAGTACTCAATGGTCCTGATGGCGAGTGCATCGCGATTCGTCGATTTGTGGGTTCGGGTATGGTGACAGTGATTGGGTTGCCTCTCAATCATGGTGGATTGAAAAGGGTCGGATTGCCTGATCCTCAATCATTTTGGCATCGCATTCTTGGTATGCGAGGCGAAATCAGAGGCGGTGAACAACTCACCGATGATCTAAAAAATAAAATATCTACTCGCTCGCTTCTCCTCTTCGACGAAGGTATCGGCGGAGCGATTGCAAAAACCGGTCGCGCAGTCCAAGGAATACTCTTTGGTGTTGTAGTCTTCGTTTTGTATTGGCTGATCGCGGGTCCAGTTGGGTATGGGCTTCTCAAAAGCAAAGGTAAGAAACAACATGCTTGGATGTTCTTTGTCGCAACAACAGGTGTGTTTACAGGATTCGCATGGATCGGCGCTACAACTATGCGCCCTAAGTCATCGAACATCACTCATCTAACCATTCTTGAGCAAGTATCTGGACAGGATTCACAACGAGCACGGACTTGGATGAGTGTGATGTTGCCTTCGTATGGATCCGCGGTTATCTCACTTCGAGATCAACAAAAGGATGGCGCTTTTCAGCTCGAAGATTCCACGAATCTGATCTCGCCTTGGTCTTCTCCAGAATCAATGACCTCATTGACGACTGGTTTTCCAGATAACGCAGGGTATCGAATCGAATCGAAAAATCCGAGCGCCATTCGAGTACCAACTCGTGCGACAGTGAAATCGTTTGTCACAGAGTGGGAAGGAGAGTCCGACTGGAGGATGCCTTATCCAGTTGGGATACCAGGGGATCTCAACGAACCAAAGCTGACACTCGATGAGTTAGTGGTTCGTGGCGAGATTGTTCATGATCTCCCAGCTGCGATTACCGATCTTCGTGTGTTTGTCATTGCTAGAGAGTTGCCGATCTTATCGAACGGACAAAAACTCGGACGACGCTCGATCGCATATACATCTGTATTTTCTCCAGACTTTGGATCGCAAGGGTGGATGCCTGGACAGTCGCTCGATCTTGCTCAAGTAACTGAAGTGAAACCCGGTTCGCAATCCGCAAATCGAAACAATTATTTCTCTGCAGCGTTCCGATATGGTGTTGATCCTTCAGGACTCAGCACAAACAATGGGAACCTTGTCAATCGTCTGATTGCGAGTCGGTTTATCTCACAACTTGAGCCACCGCGATTTAATGCAGCGTCAAGTGATCCTGTTGGAAACCGTTTAGCTCAACGCCGTGCGATGCATGGTTGGGACCTTGGACGATGGTTTACAGAACCAACCTTGATTGTGATAGGAATGGTTGAGATTGATACAGACGAAGCTGCAGTCAATGGAATCCCAGCACCAGTTTGGATTAACGGCCAGCGAGTACCCGCTTCAGGCAAGACACTGGTCACTTGGATATATCCATTTGAATCGAAGCCCCCAGTTTTTGTTGATTCTTCTCGTGCGAATGAGACAACGGATGACACGCAACTGGATGAGAGTTCAGAGTTGAGTAATGATGAAGGCTGAGCCGAAAGTGAGCAACCAATGGCGATGATTGAAACGATCAACTTGACTAAACGATACGGCGATCTAACTGCGCTTAATGCGTTGAATTTGACAATCAATGAAGGGGATTGTTTCGGGTTTATTGGTCCCAACGGTGCAGGGAAGACAACCACAATCAAAGTGCTTGCGACATTACTCAAACCATCGTCAGGTCAGGCGCAAGTAGCAGGAATGACTGTTGGATATCAGAATCGTCAGATCCGGCCATTAATCGGATATGTCCCTGACTTCATGGGTGCGTATCAGGACATGGTTGTGCATGAGTATCTTGAGTTCTTCGCCGCAGCATATAACATCAACGGTTCTCAACGAAAGAAAGTTGTGAACGATGTCCTTGAGTTGACGGATTTGACCTACAAGCAAACTGCAGAAGTGAACTCGCTTTCACGAGGTATGCAACAACGCTTGAGTATCGCGCGAGTCCTCTTGCACGACCCCAAAGTCTTGTTGATGGATGAACCTGCATCTGGACTCGATCCACGAGCTCGCATCGAGATCCGTGAGTTGCTCAAGGAACTCAAGAAAATGGGGAAGACGATCCTCATCTCTTCACATATCTTGCATGAACTTGCTGAGCTTTGTAATACCGTCGGAATCATCGAGAAGGGTGAGTTGTTGTTCAACGGGTCAGTCGATGAAATCCTCAAACGCGCCAAGGTGGGGCATGTCGTTCACATCGGGGTGGCGGAACGAATAGAGGCCGCCACGAAAATTCTTGAAACAATGCCCGGTGTTGAGAAAGTCGGAATTGTTCAAGGAGACGGCACCGCACTCGGTGGCGGAAGCGGACAGGTCATCCACGCGCATTATGATGATCGACTCGGTGGTAACTTCACAGATATCCCCAATGTGCTCATCAACAACGGGTTCCGAGTGACGCATTTCCAAGAGGAACCAGTCAACTTGGAAACCGCGTTTATGCGATTGACCAAGGGGTTGGTACAGTAGAGCTCATTTGGGTTTAGGATCTGGTGGCCAAACAGTCGGGATTGATCCATCAGGGCGCATTGGTGGTGGGAAGTTTTTGCTCGCCTCGAGCACCATCCGTTTAATCTCTATCAAGTCACTGTCTTTGTTTGAATCATGTATTCCTTTCTTCTTCAATGATCCGAATTCTGAAACTCGTTCTGTTACTGTCTTCCACATGCTTGCTCGAATGTTTGGATTCGCACCTCGATTCAAGAGGAACTCAATCATCTTCAAGTGTCTATTTTTCACAGCTCTTTCTAGAGCAGTGCTACCAATCAAGCTTTCAGAATGAGCATTGATGTCAGCGCCGTGTTTTAACAACCACTCTGCGAGTACTCTGTCTCCTTCACTCGCCATTGTGTTTAGTGGCGAATCGCCGATGTCATCAAATACATCAATGAACTCTAAAATTCCAAACGGTTTGAGTAGTTCGACTTTATCGAGCAAGTCTGCTTTTAAAAGCTCTGTAAGTAGATTGTCATATTCACTAGTTTTCTCATCGATCGGAGTCGAACTGTACTGTGAGCTCAGTCTAAATCCATTCTCAATTAATCGGATTGTTAATTGAATTGGACCCAAAACAAATAAATTAGTTAAATAAAACCCCAACGATTCAATCGGTTCAACTTGAACTCCATTATCGAGTAATAGATTTACTGCAGCATCTGATTTGTGATCATCAAAGACACACTCTCGCCATGCGGCTTCAATTGGAATAGTTTGAGCAATGTAATCAAATGCGTTGAGATCTTCGCCAGTCTCGATCAGTTCTGCGATCCATTTCAATGACTCTTGCTCATTGTCCATGAAAATTGCTTCAACGAGCGGAGTTGATGCTCGATACTTGTTCTGCTCATCATGTGTCATGTTGGATAGTATAAATGAAACAAGCTGAATTAGGAATGATTCAATCACCAAACATGCATCTTTGAGACCGAGATCTGGTACTATTCAGTACACGATTTCTTGCATGCGAGCTTATCTTGCAGACACACTTCAATGGAGAATGGACAAATGAGAACGATTTCTACTTTACTACTGATTGCTGGTTTCGCAGCAACCGGGTTGGCGGGGCCTCCAGAGACTGAGGTGCGTCCAGTTACTGAAAAGATTCACGGCGAGACAGTGACAGACAACTACCGATGGATTGAAGGCGATAACTCTGATCCTGCAAACATGGGAAAGATGACTGAGGAAGTCGCAACTTGGACAGATTCCCAGAACGGGTACACACGCTCAATTCTCGATAATCTCCCAGGCCGAAAAGCACTCGAAGATCGATTACGCGAGTTGATGGAAGTGCCTTCAATTGGATCTCCAAGTGTGTACGGCAATCGATATTTTTACTCCAAACGCGAAGGTGCTCAGCCGCAATCAGTGCTGTATGTTCGTGATGGACTTGAAGGTGATGATCGAGTTTTACTTGATCCACAAGTAATCGATCCAACTGGTCTGACAACAGTTTCTTGGACTGCTCCAAACAAAGACGGTTCACTGATGGCGTTTGGGATGTACGCATCTGGTGACGAGAACTCGACGCTCTACTTGTTGGATGTAGAGTCAGGTGAATGGTTTGCAGATGTAATCCCAGGTAAAGTAGGGTTCTCACAGTGGCTCCCTGACAACTCGGGATTCTTCTATGAACGACTCGAAGATATCGACGATGCTTATTCATCTGTGATGAAGCTTCACAAGATCGGAACACATCATCGTGAAGATCAAGTGTTGTTTCGTCAACGTGATATTGGATTCTTCTATGACGATCTGAACAAAAGCGAAGCAGAAATCGAAGCACTCAAGACAACTTGGGGCCCATTTGGAATGCCATCGGAAGATGGCCGATGGATGGTGGTCGGGTACTGGACTGGTACTGCAGGCGTGGACATGTGGGTTGCAGATCTCGACGCATGGTTCCGCACAGGCGAGTTCAACATGACTCCAATGGCGATCGGGAAAATGGGCAGAATGGGTGGAGCTCACTTTGATGGCGATCGATTCATCATGCAACATTCCTTTGATGCGCCTAACGGGACGGTATCATCGATTGATCTGACCAACCCAGGTTTCGAGAACTGGGAAACAGTTGTCGCGGCAAATGACAACCTAGTGATCGACGGCGTTTCCTTTGCAAGAGGGATCATTGCAGTTGATTATCTTGAAAATGCAAAGACTCGAATTGCACTGTATGACTTCGCTGGTAAATCTTTGGGTGATCTTGATCTCCCAGGAATCGGGTCAGGTGGATTAAGAGTTTCTGACGATCGCACAGACGCGTTCTTGAGTTTTTCAAGTTACAATATGCCTCGCAGTATTTACCATGTCGATTTGGCAACGGGTGAACGCGAACTCTGGGCTCGTCCAAATGTTCCAGTAGATCCTTCGACAATCGAAGTCTCCCAAGTTTGGTACGATTCAAAAGATGGCACACCGGTTTCCATGTTCCTTGTTCATAAAAAGGGAATCGAGCTAAACGGTAAGAACCCGACAATCCTCTATGGATATGGCGGCTTTGACATCTCGATGACACCTTACTTCTCGTCCACGATGTTCCCATGGTATGAGAACGGCGGCGTGTACGCAGTCGCGAACTTACGAGGCGGCGGCGAATATGGAAACGCATGGCACGAAGCAGGAATGCTTGATCAGAAGCAAAATGTATTCGATGACTTTATCGCAGCTGGAGAATGGTTGATTGATAATGGGTATACCAATCCTCAACAACTCGGAATCGCGGGTGGTTCAAACGGTGGACTACTTACTGGAGCTACTGTCGTTCAGCGTCCTGATCTATTCAGCGCAGTGATCACAGCAGTACCACTCCTCGATATGGTTCGCTACCAGAACTTCCTCATGGCGAGGTACTGGGTTCCAGAATACGGAACCGCGGAAGATCCGAGTCAATACGAGTACATCAAGAAGTATTCTCCATACCAGAATGTGAAACCAGGCACGAAGTACCCAGCTGTACTTTATACTGCAGGTGAAAACGATACTCGTGTGCATCCACTCCATGCTCGAAAAATGGCAGCATTGATGCAAGCATCGACTGGATCAGATCAAGAAGCTGAACCGATTATGCTCTGGGTTGATCGTGATGCAGGTCACGGCGGCGGAAAGCCTCTCAACTTACGAATCCGCGATGTTGCCGACCAACGCATCTTCATGATGTGGCAGCTCGGTATGTTTGACGAATAAAGAGAACTTAAAATTACTCCAAAGCGGGCATTCTGATGAGTGCCTGCTTTTTTCATACCTTGCAAACGCTATTCTTCTATCGATGGATGAACCAACTGTAGATGTGATAGTGGTAGGAGCAGGGGCCGCAGGCCTGATGACTGCGATCTGGTGCGCTCGTCAATGTGCGACTGAAGGCGTTCAATCTCGGATAATACTCATTGATGGAGCGAAGAAAATCGGTGCGAAGATCCTCGTCGCAGGAGGAGGACGTTGCAATGTAACTCACGAGCGGGTGCTTCCAAAGGACTACGCAGGTTCATCACGCAACACGATTAAAAAGGCACTCAAAGCCTTCTCTGAAAAGGACACGGTCGAGTTCTTTAACGGATTGGGAGTCGAGTTCAAGAGAGAAGACACAGGTAAACTCTTTCCAGTCACAGATTCCGCAAAAACGGTTTTAAATTCACTGTTAAACGAATGCGATCGTCTTGGTATCCAGATCCTCCATCCATGGCGAGCGAAGTCTGTTGAACAAACAGAAACTGGATTCATGGTCACTTCAAATGAGTCATCAAGGGAGCCACTCCATTCGACATTCATAGTAATCGCAACTGGGGGAATGGCATTACCCAGAACCGGATCAGATGGTGCAGGGTATGGGTTTGTGAAAAAGCTTGGGCATCGAGTTACTGAACGGATTGAACCTTCGCTTGTGCCGATGATCACATCAGAGAGTTCTCATTGGATTACAGAGCTCTCAGGAATTTCTGCTTTAGTCTCCGTCGAAGTGCAATCGGGAACAGGAAAAAAACTTGTTCGCTTTACGAATCAGATTCTCTGTACACACTTCGGGCTTTCTGGACCGGTTGCCCTCGATGTAAGTCGATGGTATTTCGATGCGAAGTTTGATGATCCGAAAACAAAGCTTGTGATTAACTGGCTCAACGATGAGTCGTTTGATGTGCTCGATCAAAGATTACAGGAAGTTGGTAAGCAGTCCATCGGAGGGTATCTACGAGGTTTAGTGCCGGATCGACTGGGAAAGGTGCTCTGTCAGCGCTGTAAGATTGATCCTGCGATGCCTGGACACTCTATCACACGCGAGCAAAGAAGGATGTTGGCTCATATATTGGTGGAATGTGAAATAGAGATATCAGGAAATCGTGGGTTCACCTTTGCGGAAGTGACAGCGGGTGGAGTCCCTCTCGACGAAATCCAAATTTCAACTATGCAGAGCAGGGTTTGTGATGGACTCTGGCTCGTCGGTGAAGTACTCGATGTTGATGGTCGAATCGGAGGATTTAACTTCCAATGGGCATGGTCGAACGGATTCATCGCAGGAAAATCAATCGCTACAAAAATTGCATCCGTTCAATGCTGAGCGTGCTTCAGTTGCAATCAAGAGCGTCAGTGTTTATTCGATGTCTTCTGACGGATCATCCGTAGTATCGATGATGATGATTTCGCCGATGATTGGCTCAAGAATGCAATCTTTTTGATCACCAGCTTTGTTAAGCAAGCGTTTCATCGGCGCATCGACTGGTTCATCGCTTAGTTCGAATGTTGAATGATGTACGGGGAGTAGATATCGTGCATCAAGATCTTGGAACATCTTCCATGCTTGCTCAGGGGTTGCGTGCATGTGATCCCATGGGTCGTATGCTCCGATTCCAAAGACTGCAAGGTCAATTGGGACTGCTGCAAGATGTTTATATGACTTTGTCTCCGCAGTGTCTCCAGTGAAGAGGACTCGCTGATCATTCGATTCAAGTACATATGAGTTCACGCCGCGTTTACGATCAAAGAGTGATCGTGCACCCCAATGTTTGGGTTCGATTGCAGTGATCGTAAGATTGTTGATTGTGACTGAATGATTTGTGCTAAGTTCAATGACTTGATCAAAGCCGTTTGGGATGAGTTTCGAGCAGCGGTGCGGCGTGATAACCGTCGTCTTTGGATCACGCATTCGTTCTAGTGTGGGTTTGTCGAGATGATCAAAATGTGCATGTGTGATTAGAATGATGTCAGACCCAATCAAAGATTCCGGAGAAACAGGAGCTGGAGCAATTCTTTGGACGCCGATAGTTTTGCCTTTGATCCGCATTCCAATTCGATCAGAAAGCACTGGATCAACTACGACCGTCATATCCTCTAGTTGAGCAGCGACTGATCCATGTCCGAGCCAGAGTACTGCTAAGTCATGGTTGGCGAGATTTTCTAGAATTTCTGGTATATGAATAGGCTCATCGGGGGAACTGATTGCTTTGAGAGAGCCGTAAATCGCACGAGGATATCGGCGAAACCCTGAGCGGACTGCTTTCACCGCTCTGCGGATCTTTGGAGCTGGTTTTGTATTTGTTGCTCTGAATGGTCTCATGTTCATTCTCTATACACCAACATCAGTAGGTGATGTTCGATAAGATTATAGAAGCAGAACGAAAAGACTGCAAAGGGGCTCTATGGATACCGAAAGTTTGATCTCGCTTTCTTCGATCATCGCCGTGTTGATCTCGTTATCACATTGGTTGATCGTGATAGGGCTTGGATTAAGAATCATCCTTAAGCGTAGATCTACCGGCGTATCTCTCGCTTGGCTGTTAATCGTTGGGCTCGTCCCATTCGTGGGTGCAGTGTTGTATCTGTTTGTAGGGGAGCTTTGGTTACCTCGTAGACGGATCCACGCGTACGAGCATTTTAAAGAATCTATTGCTTCAGATCTTGTAAAGATCAATGAGGACTGGGATATTACGAGTGATGAGTTACCTCAGCTTGCAAAGTCACTGAATGCTCAATCGAGCAACCCGCTCAATGTTTCAGCAATCGGAGGCAACGCAGTAGAGCTATATCACACAAGCGAAAACTGTATCGATACCATCGTTACAGACATAGACGGAGCTGCAGATTCAATCCGTATGCTGTTTTACATCTGGGATTCGCAAGGCCATGTTGAACTTGTGGAGTCTGCGCTCGTTCGAGCAGCAAGTAGAGGCGTCTCTTGCAAAGTAATGGTGGACAGCGCGGGGAGTAAACGCTTCTTACGATCGAAACGGATTAAAGTGTTGCGTGATGCTGGGATTGAAGTTGTTGAAGCATTACACGCAAGCATTCTACGAGTTTTGTTTTCTAGGATCGATATTCGAAATCATCGAAAGATCATCACGATTGATCAGCAAGTTGCATATACAGGTTCAATGAACATGGTTGATCCCAAGTTCTTCGGTGTAGACAAAGGAGTAGGGCAGTGGATTGATGTCATGGTTCGAGTCTGTGGGCCTGCGGCGTGTGTGTTAGATCTAGTCGCTCGTCTTGATTGGGCAATGGAGCTAAGCGAAAACGCAGAGCAAGATGCAAAATCTGAAATCAAATCGATCCATAAAACAGGTAAGTTAATTTCATGCGGCGAAGTTCCTACTCAAATTGTGCCTTCTGGTCCTGATCAAGCACCGCGAATAGCTCACGATATGCTGTTGACACTGATTTACAACACAGAGAAACGACTGATTATTACTACTCCCTATTTCATACCTAGTGAGGCAATGCTCACCGCTATGACCGCAGCAGCCTTGAGAGGAGTTAAAGTGACTCTCGTTGTTCCTCATCGGGTTGACTCGATCTTAGTTCGATTAGCGTCAAAATCTTATTACGAAGACCTACTCGATACCGGTGTTCAAATCTGTGCATATCGAGGCGGGTTACTTCATGCGAAGACAGTGACTGCTGATGATTCTGTTGCTCTCGTCGGTACTGTGAATATGGATAAGCGGAGCTTTTGGATTAACTTTGAAATCAGTCTTTTTGCGTATGATGTCAGTGTTGTAAACTCTCTACGTACAGTGCAGCAATCCTATATCGATGATTCTAATACCATCCGAAATGATGAGTGGAAGAAGAGATCGGTCCCGACGCGAATAGTTCAGAATACCGCTCAGCTGATGGCTCCGATTCTTTAATGCCTGTCTTGTAGATACTTAAGATATCAATAGCATTGGAGATGGGGCAAATATTTCGCTCAAGAGTGGATTCTAAAAGTATCTGATTCGGATACCATCATCTATGCGAAGTTCTCAGGGTAAAACACCAAAGATTATCACAATTGAGCAGTTGATTGCTAAGCGAAATGAACTCGCGATCGCAGGATATTCGCTGGTGCATTGTCATGGATGTTTCGATATTGTGCACCCAGGGCATATTCAGCATCTCAAGTTCGCGGCCGAGCAAGGTGATCGATTGATCGTCTCCGTGACCGCTGATGAGTTTGTAAACAAAGGTCCAGATCGTCCAATGTTTGGACATGATTTACGAGCAGAAAACATAGCAGCACTCGAGTTTGTAGAATGGGTGTGTATCCATCATCAAGCGACCGCGGTGGATCTTTTGGAAATGCTTAAGCCTGATATCTATATCAAAGGAGCTGAGTACGCACAAAAGAGAGATCCGCGATTTGATCAAGAGCGAGAAGTTATTGAATCAAATGGTGGACGAGTCGTATTCTCAAGCGGCGACATTGTCTACTCATCGACTGCGATCGTTGAATCGATTCGTAGCAGTTCTCGACCCGATCCAGCAGTAGGCCAAATCAGCAGACTATCGGAGTTAAACGATTTCTCTACGAGTCGAGTCGCTCGAATGCTCGAACAGTCGAAGCAGAAGCGAGTCCTCGTCGTCGGCGAGACGATTATAGATACCTATGTTCAATGTCAATGGCCTGAGATTGCTGAAGAGCATCCGATTCTGTCGCTTCGACCAACTTCGTCGAGTCAGTTCGACGGCGGCGCAGCAGTGATCGCAAAACATCTCAGCAAGCTAGGTGTAGATGTAACGCTCGCAACTCCAGTTTCTTCTCAGGAATGGATTCGTCATGCTGAGCAGGATGGGTTGCAAGTGCTACCGATGCATACTGACGATGAGCTGCCTGAAAAAAAGCGATACCTTGTTGGGCGAGAGAAAGTAGTTAAGCTCGACTGTACGAATCGAATCAGCATAGATGAAAAACAACGGGTAGAGTTTATTGATGCAATCAGTGATCAAAAGTTTGACGCTTTGATCCTCGCTGACTTCGGTTTAGGAATGCTCAGCGAGGGCTTTGTGAAACAAATAGTTGATTCAATGCGTGATCATGTCGACTGCATCGTTGGAGATGTTTCAGGAACACGATCTGAACTGCTCTCGATGAGAGATTTCGATATATTATGCCCATGCGAATCTGAGATCAGGTTCGCAATGAGAGATCAGCATTCCACGCTCGAAGAAGTCGCTAAGCGTTTTCGCGAACAGATGGGTGTACGTTGGCTTTTTGTTACACTCGGAAAAGACGGCGTGATGATCTTGGATGATTCAGATCAGATAGTACATCTTCCTGCACTCTCGAATGATCCAATCGATGTGCTTGGGTGTGGAGATGCTTTACTTGTCGGCGCATGCTTATCCATGCTCGGCGGGCTCAACATTATCGAGTCTGCATATGTGGGTTCGCTTACTGCATCGATTGAAGGTTCGACTTTGGGTAATGTTCCTGTATCGGGTATTCAACTGTTGAGTAAAGCTCAAGAAATCGCGGCGTTATATGCTCATGAAATCAGTTCTCAGAGCTCATTTCAAGACGTTGTAAATGCACATCAATCACGAAGCTGATACAATCTAGTTCGATGCATATAAGCTTTATTATTCCAACTCGAAATCGATCTCAAGAACTTGAGTATTCACTCAATGAGCTCTCGCAGATTGACACCGAGAGCCTTGGTGATAATCCAGAACTCATCCTCGTAGATAATGGTTCGAGAGTTCCAATTGACATGCCAGATGTCTTACCGAATGGGATTCGAGTAGTTTGTATCCGTGTGGAGACGAATTTAGGTGCAGGCGCCCGCAATCTGGGGGTGCATCAAGCGCAAGGCGACTGGGTCATTATGCTTGATGACGATTCGCACCTTTGCAGAGAATCAAACATTGCGTACCTTGATCAGGTTGATCCAAATGTCGCCGCAGTTGGAGGCGAGATTTGGTTACCAGATGGTTCGCACGAAGCAGGTGGTTTAACTGAGGTCGTAGTCGGATGCGGTTGTGCATTTCGGAAGAATGCTTTCTTGCAGGTCGGCGGCTATGACAATCGATTCGGATACTATGCGGAAGAATATGATCTTTGTGCTAAGTTGATAGCTAAAGGATATGAAGTCCATCACTCAAAGATGCTGCAATTCAAGCATCGTAAAAGTTCCAACGGCAGAGACATGAACGAGATTTTATATCGACTCGTTCGAAACAACGGATGGGTGATTCAACGATATGCTCCGGATCAATATCGTGAGCATGCACTCGAATCAATGAAAAAACGCTACAAGCAAGTTGCAATCATCGAGAATGCTCTAGATGGGTACCAACGAGGAATGTTTGAGCTTGACGAGACGATTTCGAATCAGGTCGAATCGACATTGAGCACGAATCAATGGGCTCGATTTACTGGGGCGAAAGTTGTTTACCAAGTTCTGAGCGAACTCAAAGAGCAAACTGAGTTGCGTATTTTGAAAATTGTTGGGCAACCTCACGGCAAAGGACTAGAAACTATCCTGAGGATTGCCGTTGAGTTGGACTTTGAAATTGCAACACCAGACTTTGATGACTGCACAACTAAAGCGATCGAAGTAGTAGGGACTCTTTCACCTGGACCAATTGCAGATACTTTAAAAAATCATCCTGAAGCGATTAACTTTGGTTGTATGAGCGCAGAGACTGGCCACTCTATAAAGTTTGAGTGCAGTACCTCGGACATTCCTTTGCATGTTCAGTGAAGATCCGGTATAATTCTCATTGATTCATTTCAGTTCGAGAAAGGAACCCGATGGCAGATCTGAGTGTTGTAGTTGATGGACTCAAGATGCCCAATCCATTTGTGATTGGTTCAGGTCCTCCAGGAACGAATGCGAATGTAATTGGAAAAGCATTCGATGAAAACTGGGGTGCAGTGATTTGTAAAACTGTGAGCTTGGATGCTTCCAAAGTAGTTAATGTCGCTCCTCGATATGCGCGTATGCGAGCGACAGGGACAAAAGAAGTCATCGGCTGGCAAAACATCGAGCTCATTTCAGATCGTGAGTTCTCCGTCTGGGAAGATGAGTTCAAAAAAATCAAAGACAAATACCCTGATCGAGTGCTCATTGCATCTGTTATGGAAGAGTGCAATAAAGATTCATGGGTAGAACTTGTTGAACGCTGTCAAGCATGCGGCGTTGATGCATTCGAGCTCAACTTCTCTTGCCCGCATGGGATGCCTGAACGCAAGATGGGAGCCGCGATGGGGCAAGACCCTGAGCTGCTCGAAGAAGTATGCAGTTGGGTCAAGGGAGCAACCTCTCTCCCAGTTTGGGCAAAGATGACTCCAAATATAACTCACATCGTTGATCCTGCGAGAGCAGCTCTCAACGGCGGAGCAACTGGGATCGCCGCGATTAACACAATACTCAGCGTGATGGGAGTCAATCTCGATACGCTTCGCCCTGAACCGACAGTTGAAGGCTATTCGGTTCCTGGAGGCTACTCCTGTAAAGCTGTTCGCCCTATTGCTCTGCGTATGGTCATGGAACTTGCATCTATGATGTACGGCGACGGTAATACACAAGGCGAATTCAAAGATCGATCACTTTCTGCGATCGGTGGAGTTGAGTCAGGTGAAGATGCAGCACAGTTTATTCTCCTAGGCGCATCCACAGTACAGGTATGTACCGGAGTTATGATCCATGGATATAGGCTTGCTGGACGGATGTGCGAAGAGCTGAACGCATTTATGGATAAGCACGGGTTCGCAACGATTGAGGACTTCAGAGGACATTCGCTACAATACTTCACGACTCACGCAGACTTGGTCCGTAGACAAATCGAAGCGAAGGCTGCTAAGAGAGCAGAAAAAGCTGGAATGGTTACGAAGGACACCGCATGGGAAGGCGACAAGTTTGTTGAGCAATCGAATAAGCTCGTGTCGAACGATGACGACTAAGCTGTCAATCTCTGATTAATGAGTGGGTTGTCTTTTGAGAAGTTTACCGCGTCCAACAGTGCCGACGAATTGTCCATCGCGAGCTTGGATTTGGCCGCGAACTGTAACTACAGATGCTCTACCTGTCAGTTCCCATCCTTCGTATGCGTTGTAATCTACCTTCGACAAGCTTGAGTTTACGCTCTGTGTGTGTTTCGCCTTTGGATTATAAATTACTAGATCAGCATCCGCTCCAACACTGATTGATCCTTTTCGAGGATAGAGCCCAAACAGTTGAGCTGCTTTGGTTGAACATGTGCTGACAAATGTGTTCAAGTTGATTTTGCCTGTCAGAACGCCAAAGGTATGGATGAGATCGACGCGTTCTTGTACTGATGGGATACCGTTTGGTATTTTCGTGAATGCATCTTTACCCATATCTTTTTGACCTCGAAATGAGAACGGAGCATGGTCAGTTCCGATTGTTGAGATTGCTCCTGATTTGAGGCCGTTCCACAAAGTTGCTTGATTGGTTTTCTCTCGAAGTGGGGGCGACATGACATATTTCGCTCCTTCGAAGTTGGGTTGCTGTGCATAGGTTTCGTCAAGGATCAGATGTGGCGCAACGACTTCAATCCAGACATTGACGCCTCGAAGTTGTGCATCCACTGCGGCTTGGACCGCTGGTGCACACGATGTGTGGACAATGTAAATATGGGCATCGGTAAGCTCAGCAAAGGTTGAGAGATGATGAACCCCTTCAGCTTCAATGTTGACTGGACGAGATGGTTCATGCCACTCTGGTCCTATCTTTCCCTCTTGTATTAGCTTGTTTTGCATCGCATCAATCGCATCCGCGTTCTCGCAATGCGCAGTGGTAATCACTCCCAGGTCCTTTGCCATTGTAAGGAGATTGAAAAGATCCGAATCATCTAGATTCAACGCACCCTTGTAAGCAAGAAAAATCTTAAACGATGCAATCCCGTGATCGAGAACAATACTCTTGAGTTGATTTTGGGCAAGTTCATCGAATCGAACGACGGCCATATGAAATGTGTAATCTGCAGCAGAACCAGATGACGCTAACTCGTTCCATTCATTGAATGCGTCGAGAGGTTCATCAGTTGGTCCAGGGCAAATCATCTCGATCAGGGTTGTTGTTCCACCAACAAGTGCTGCTTTTGACGCTGATTCATGATCATCAATTGCGTTGGATCCCATGAATGGTAAATGGATATGAACATGTGGATCGATGAACCCAGGGAAAACATACTTGCCAGATGCGTCGATGATTTCAGTGTTTTTAGAAACTGTCGAATGATCTATCTTCGATTCAATTCGAGATATTGTTTCGTCTTCGCAGTAGATGTCTGCGATGAAATCATCTTGAGCTGTAATGATTCGTCCGTTTTTAATCAGCAATGGCATCGGCGAGTCCAATCTCTTATTTGGAAGCTTGTGTAAATGCGATATCCAGCACGCGGATCATGAAGTCAACATCATCTCGGGTAATGCACATTGGAGGCTTGATCCGAAGTACATTTCCATACAAGCCACCTTTGCCGATCAGAAGACCGAGATCTTTGGCGCGTTCGAATACATCAGCACACAATGTGGAAGCTGGAGACTTTGATTTCAGGTCTTCAACAATCTCTACTCCGATCATCAGTCCTTTTCCTCGGACATCTCCGATACATTGATGATTGGTTTGGAGTGAGCGAAGTCCGTCCATGAGATAACTACCGATGTCTAATGCTCGGCCTTGGATATTCTCATCGAGAATAATATCTAAAGTTGCTTCGCATTGAGCCATTGAAACTGGGTTGCCACCAAAGGTATTGAAGTGCAATCGTTGAGCAAGAGATTGAGCAATTTCAGGACGTGTGACGACAGCACCGCAGGGGGCACCGTTTCCCATTCCCTTCGCCATCGTGACAATGTCTGGAGTAACACCATGATTCTCGAAACCCCAGAACTTGGTCCCGGTTCTCCCGAATCCAGTTTGGACTTCATCTGAGATGCATAGGCCGCCTGCATTGTGGACAGACTCATACACATGCTTAAGGTAGTTTTTAGGGAGTTCGACTGTGCCTCCAACTCCTTGGATTGGTTCTGCAATGAAAGCAGCCACTTTACCAGGTGTAGAGAACCGGATTACTTCGTCTACATCACTAGCGTATTTTGGACCAGCTTCCGCATCATCATATCCGAATGGACCTCTGTATTGATCTGGACACTTTGCATGATGGATACCAAACCCTTGTGGAACTGGAGTCTTCCAAGTATTGAGAGCGGTCAGTCCCATCGAGGTCGGTGACATGCCGTGATAAGCATTGCGGAGTGCGATGACATCGTAGTTGCTCGTGTATGCCCGAGCTATCAGAAGAGCGAGATCGTTGGACTCACTCCCTGAGTTTGTGAAGTAGCAAACTGAGAGGTTTGAATCTTTGGGAAAAGTGCTCGCAAGTTTTTTTGCATATGTCACAATGTTTGGATGCATATAAATCGTAGTTGTATGCTGGAACCGTTCATTTTGTTCACGGACAGCTTCGATCACTTTGGGATGACAATGCCCGACTGATACTGTAACGATACCTGCAAAACCATCAAGGTAGCGTTTGCCAGTTTCGTCGAATAAATACTGCATTGAACCCTCAACGATCATGACTGGATCGCGGTAGTACATCAAAATAGCTGGGGAGAGAAACTCCTGTCTCAATGCCAGGGTCTCACTCTTTGAAATCCCATTATACGGAGTTGGGGTATGGTCATACGCGGGAAGCGTTGGTGATGGTTGTGTGGTCATAATTAAGTCCTACGTTGATTTGGAAAAACATTTCATCAGCACCCAGTACAGCACGACTGATATTGTGACGCCTACAAACCAAGCGTATGTATAGATGGTATCAAAGATAGCAGGGAAGCTTGGGTCCGCTGATGATGATGCTGCGTTGAGGAAACCGGGCAAGTTTGGAAGTATCGCAATGATGAGTGTGATAATCGCAATCCAGTTAACACCCTTGTGCTTTCCAGTTGCGTTGTAAAGCTCATCAGTGTTGATGTTCGTTTTACGGATAATGAAATAGTCACAGAGCATAATCCCTACGATGGGGCCTATCAGAGCGCTATATCCGATGAGCCAAGTAAAAATATACCCATCAGTATTGCTAATGAGTTTCCAAGGCATCATCATTACGCCGACAACACAAGTAATTACACCACCGATGCGGAAGCTTATTTTTGAAGGTGATAGATTTGAAAATCCATTTGCAGGAGATACCACATTCGCAGCAAGATTCGTTGACAGTGTCGCGATGAGAAGAGCAAACATTGAGATAACGACAAGTACAGGTGAACCCATTCGTGCAACCAGATCCACAGGGTTCCAGATTGCTTCTCCGAATATGAGTACAGATGCGCCAGTGACAATAATGCCAATGAAACAGAACAGAGTCATCGTTGGAGGAAGTCCAATCAACTGTCCCAGAGCCTGATCTCTTTGAGTTTTGCTATAGCGTGTAAAGTCTGGGATGTTCAAACTCAGAGTTGCCCAGAATCCAACCATCGCAGTAAGTTGTGGGAAGAACACTCTCCAGAAGTTCGACCCTTCAGCAAAGTTTGTTTTCGACGAAAAGAGTTGTTTAGGTTGTTCAACCTTGAACAATGCCCAGATCAACAGTGCGACACCTGCTGCGATTAAGAATGGAGCGGCCCATGATTCAAGGATCTTGATTGATTCCACGCCTTTAATCACGATGAGTACATGGATTGCCCAGAACGCGATGAAACTTGCGAGTTGAATCCAAGTGATATCGAGGATCGGCAACTGGTTGATATCTTCAAGTGGGTTAAAGACTCCCAGAACTCCCAATATCGTGTAGAGAGCTGCGCCTCCAATCCAAGTCTGGATTCCGAACCATCCACACGCGACGAGTGAACGAGCAATAGATGGGATGTGAGCGCCTTGAATTCCAAAGCTCGCACGAACGAGAACAGGGAATGGAACTCCCAGCTTGGTTCCTGCATGGCCGTTGAGGATCATTGGGATGAGCACGATGATGTTGCCTGCCATGACAGTCAGCGTTGCTTGCCACCAGTTCATCCCTTGCTTTACCATCCCCGCAGCAAGCATGTAAGTAGGGATGCAAACCGCCATACCAATCCAGAGAGCAGCGATATTCCAAGAACTCCAAGTGCGTTCTTCGAAACTAACCGGTGCAAGATCAGCATTCATCAACGGGTTTTGCGAATCATGATCCATTTATATATCAGTAAGTTGGTTGTAGGATTCAGGACGACGATCTCGGAAGAACTGCCAAGTGTCGCGAACTTCACGGATCATGTCGAGATCTAGATCTGCAATCACGACTTCGTCAGAATCACGAGAGCCTTCAACCATGATCTGACCGCGTGGATTACAGAGATACGATTGTCCGTAGAACTCTCCGATATTCCAGGGCGATTCCATTCCTACTCGATTGATCGCACCAACAAAGTATTGATTTGCGACTGCATGTGCAGGTTGTTCGAGTTTCCACAAATATTCGCTGAGTCCAGCAACAGTCGCGGATGGATTAAAAACAATCTCGGCGCCGTTGAGCCCGAGTGCTCGAGCACCTTCTGGGAAGTGACGATCGTAACAGATGTATACTCCGATCTTCCCATAGATTGTGTCGAATACTGGATACCCGCCGTTGCCTGGTTTGAAGTAGAACTTTTCCCAGAACCCAGGTTGGCAATGTGGGATGTGATGTTTGCGATATTTACCTAGATAGTTGCCTTGCTCATCGATCACTGCAGCAGTGTTGTAGTACACCCCTGTCATTGCGACTTCATAGATTGGAACAACCATGACCATCCGATGTTTCTTTGCAAGTTCTTGCATCAGCTTGATTGTTGGGCCGTCTGGAATGGGTTCAGCGATATCATACCAGCGTTTATCTTGCTCAGCACAAAAGTATGGGCCGTAGAAAATCTCTTGGAGACAACACACATTGGCTCCTTTACTTGCAGCTTCTTCTATGAGTGTGACATGTTTGTCGATCATTGCTTTCTTGATCGCATCAAGATCGTCCGAATCGGGCAATGCGTTCGCAGCTTGAATAAGAGCGGTTCTGGTAATTCTGGGCATGAATAAATCTCTTTTTGTTAAACTGGAATAATGAAGTGCTTAGATCCACCGTCGGACAGTTACGCGTGATTTCGTGAAGAAACGCACGCCATCTTCTCCGTTGGTATGGAGATCGCCAAAGAACGATTTTTTCCAACCAGAAAACGGGAAAGCAGCCATCGGAGCAGGAACTCCAACATTGATCCCGATCATTCCCGCTTGAACTGTTGTCTCGAAACGATGAGCAGCGTGCCCAGAATCGGTAAACATGACTGACATGTTTCCGTATTCAGATTTGTTGACTTCTGAAACCGCGTCATCGAGCGATGAAGCTCGAAGGACTGAGAGAACAGGTCCAAATATCTCTTCTGAAACGATTCGCATATTTGAAGTTGCATTGTCGAATATTGTTGGCCCAACAAAATAACCTTTTTCAGGCATGTCATGGTTCCGGCCGTCGGTTACTAGTGATGCGCCCTCTTCAATCCCAGATTCGATGTATTTATGAACCCGGTCATACGCCGCTTCATCTTGGAGCGGTCCCATATGTGTGCTTGCTTCGCATCCTCGTCCAGTTTGAAATGATTTCGCTTTTTCAATGAGTCCTGGAACTAACCAATCTGCTGCATCTCCTACAGGTACAACAACTGATCCTGCGAGACATCGCTGTCCTGTGTTTCCAAATGCAGAACCGAACACGCCGTCGATAGCTGCTTCACGATTCGCGTCAGGCATGATTATTGAATAGTTTTTCGCGCCGCACATACATTGGACCCGTTTATCGTGAGCGCATCCTGTCGAGTAGATGTATTTACCAGCAGTGGTTGAGCCTACGAATGAGATTGCTTGGACATCTTCGTGTTTGATAAGATGATTTACAACATCAGGTCCGCCGTGAACAAGATTGAGGACGCCATCTGGGAATCCTGCATCGTGTGCAAGTTCCATCGCACGAACGGATGACATCGGATCTCGTTCGGATGGTTTGAGTACAAAGGTATTTCCGCACGCAACAGCCATCGGCCACATCCAGAGCGGAACCATCATCGGAAAGTTGAACGGGGTGATCCCGACACAAACACCTATAGGTAAGCGATCGACAGATGAATCAATACCTACACCGCATCCGTCTTCAGTTCTACAAAATGAAGAAGAGACCGCAATTTGAGGAAGTGTTCTTCCCATCATCAAGATCGGAGCGCCACATGCATGCTCAATGCAATCGATTCCGCGTCGAACCGATCCAATCGCTTCGGCGGTTGTTTTACCATGCTCTTGGACAATGATCTCAGCGAGTTCATCAACATGTTGTTCTAGAATAGTTTTATACTTGAATAGGTGTTGGATGCGATCGCCGACAGGAGTTGCTGACCATGTAGGAAATGCAGCGTGTGCTGCTTGGACCGCATTCTCTGCAGCAGCTACATCATCTAAAGCAACTGCTGAGATCGGTTCTTGCGTTCCAGGGTTGTAGTTTGTTCTCAGTTGGCTGCTTGATGGTGTATGGCTCTTCCCCGAGTATAAATGATGAAGAACTGGGGCTTGTGATGGAGGCATGAGCGATTTGTCCTTGTCTTGACTAGCTTTGAATGTTTCAAATCACGAGTTTCTATACTGCAATCGTGATTATCGCACAAAAATCTATAATCTGCAAGTGGAAGTTGGGCTCACGATCACATTCAGAGCTTCAAGCTTGCAACCGATCCTTGGATTTCAGGTAAGATATTGAATCAGCGGTTCCGCTGAGTCGGGTCTCTCCATCGACAATCCTGCTAATTTTCTTAGGCGAGTAGCCAAAGGGTAGATATGCACAGTTTTCAAACTATATACAAACAGCCTGGGCTCCTCGGAGCAATCGGTGTCATGACTCTATTGCATCCAGCTGCGAGTGCTCAGATCGAGGGTTACCTAGATCAGAATGCGTTGCGTGATTCAATGAAGTCAATCGCAAATGAGAGTTCCTACGCACAACTAGGAATCTTGGGAAAGAGTCTTGACGGCAACCCGATAGAGTATTAACTCTCGCGAGCTCAATGCAGAATGCTGAGTCACATCCTGCAGTGCTGATCACCGCAGGAATTGATGGCCGACATCTCGTTGGAACCGAAACTGCTATTCGAGTCACACAACTTATCCTTGAGCAACACAAGGAGATTCTTGATGAAGTGACTATTTATATAGTCCCTCGTCTGAATCCAGATGGAGCAACTCGGAATCTTATCTCCATGACTATGGGGACAACAGGAAACAATCGAGTAATCGATCAAGATCGTGATCGTGAAATTGATGATGACGGCTTTGACGACCTCAACGGAGATGGGCTCATCACAATGATGCGTCGAATAAATCCGACGTTTGACGATCAACCGACTCATCTCGCTGATCCAGACGATCCGAGACTATCCATCAAACCTGATCTTGATGAAGGACAGAGAGCTTCGTTCACACTCTACAGCGAAGGCTTAGACAATGACGGCGACGGAGTAATTAACGAAGATGGAATATTTGGAGTTGATCTCAATCAAAACTTTATGCATATGTGGCCGGAGCATGAAACCTTCGCGGGGCGATATCCGCTTTCAGAACCAGAATCGAATGCGATTGCACAGTTCGTGTTTAGTCATGAAAATATTGTGATCGCTTACACGCTTGGAGAGCATGATAATCTACTAAACCTTCCAGACACGAAGGGAAAGGATATCTCAGGGAGAGCTCCAAAGGGCATCGATGAGAAAGACTCAGCTCTCTACAAAAGAATTGGAAAGATTTACAAAGATGCCAGTTCACAGGATTCCGCAAACAAAGAAAGCGTAGCTGGGAGTTTTCACGCATGGCTCTATGCTCAGCGAGGAATTCCGAGTTTCGCATCGTCCGTTTGGAGTTTACCCAAGCTCGATAGTGATACATCATCAGTAGATGAGGATTCAACTACTACTGAAGCATCAGAAACAGTAGAGACTGGACCCAAGCTCACTCCTTCCGGCGTCGGAGATATCAGTCAAGAGACGCTTGATGAACTGATCGCCGCGTATGAAGCAGAGTACGGCGAACCAGTCGATCAAAGCATGATGGATATGATCACTCCAGAGATGGTCGTTGGATTTGCAGCACAAGCTGGAATCGAAGTGCAAAGGGTTACCGAAGAAGTAGAAGCTCCTGAGATAAAGGAAAAGTCTAAATTTTCGAAGAAGAAAGAACTCAGTAAAGAGGCGAAGTGGTTAGCCTACTTTGAGCAAGAAGGAATTCATGGATTTGTTCCATGGGAACCATTTGATCATCCGACACTTGGAAAAGTTGAAGTGGGAGGGTTTGTCCCGCTCGCGATGACGAATCCACCAGCGAACAAGTTAGATGAGATTGCAGCAGAGCAAACAGACTTTGTAGTTCAGCTTATTGAATCGCGCCCGATGGTTACGATGCTTGATCCTGAGATTCAAAAATTTGCAGATGGACTTTACGAGATCCGGTTTGCAATCGTCAACGATGGAAAGATGGCTACATCCACAATGTTCTCGCAATCGAGTCACACGATTCGTCCGAGCGTGATCAGTATTTCTTGCGATGTTGATTACATCATCGAAGGCCGGCGAGTTTCCAGAGTTTGGGGAATTAATGCAGATGGAGGTCGATCCGAACATCACTGGATTATTCGCTCTAATGACATTAATCAAGAAACCATCACAATCAATGATCCACGATTTGGAAATCGCACTCTTCGTTTAGGAGATCAACAATGAAAAATTCACTTCGATCAATCTCAATACTGAGTGCTCTCGCGATTTCATGTTTCGTTGCACCGGCAGTTGTTGCACAGCAGCAAGTGCCTTCGAAAGTAGATGTTTCTTGGAATCGGTTTTATGACTCTGATGAAATAACAGACATCGTTAAGAAGCTAGTTGATGCATATCCAGAGCTGCTATCTGTAGAGTCATTGGGCAAATCAGAGCAAGGGCGCGATCTCTGGGTCATCACTCTGAATAACAAAAAGACAGGCAAAGATACTGAAAAACCTGCTATGTACATTGATGGTAATGTGCACGGCAACGAGATTCAAGCTTCAGAAACAGTGCTATATTCGATCTGGTATCTAACCAAAAGCTACGGCGAGGTTGAACAACTCACAGAGTTGATCGATCGGGTTGCGTTCTACTTTGTCCCGTCTCAGAATCCGGATGGTAGAGCAGAGTGGTTTGCGAATCCAAACACTCCTCATTCAGCACGAACCGGACAGCGGCCAACGGATAACGATTTCGATGGACAATTCGATGAGGATGGTCCTGATGATCTCGATGGGGATGGTCACATCACTCAAATGTGGAAGTTTGATACGAACGGTCGATTCCGTAGGAATGAAGTTGATCCACGAATTATCGAGCGTGCTCCTCAAGGAGTAGACGGTGAATTATCACGAATCGGATCCGAAGGGATCGATAATGATGGCGATGGTCAGATCAATGAAGACGGCCCAGGCGGTTACGACATGAACCGAAACTGGGCAAGTGATTGGCAACCAAACTACATTCAGTATGGCGCCGGCGAGTACCCATTTGATCGACTGGAAACAAATGTCGTCGCTCAGTTTATCCTGAAGCATCCAAACATCGCAGCAGGGCAAAGCTATCACAATGCTGGCGGGATGATGCTGAGAGGGCCTGGAGCGAGCTATCTTGATAAGTTGTATTCTCGCTCAGATCGGAGTGTTTATGACCAACTCGGTAAAGCAGGTGAGGACATGCTTCCGTTTTACGATTACATGGTTATTCATGCTGATTTATACACAGTACACGGCGGTTTCGTGAACTGGCTCGCAGAAGGGCTTGGGATCGTCAGTTTCACAAATGAACTCTGGACTGATTCTCGTATCATGCCTGATCCGAGCCGAGAGTTTTCACAAGAGGAACGAATGCATTGGCAAGACCGAATGCTTTTCGGTCAAACATTTACTGACTTTACTGAGTATGAGCATCCACAGCATGGACGAGTTCTCATCGGTGGCGGAACAAAGTTCTCGTCTCGAGTAACTCCTCCATTCATGTTGGAAGAAGGATGTCATCGAAACTTTGCATTCACAATGTTCCATGCACAGAATATGCCTGAGCTTCAGTTTAAATGGGCTGGTATCAAACAGCTTGATGCTCAGCTTTGGGAAATCACAGTAGAAATCGAGAATACAAAGATCATCCCAACTCGTCTGGGTATTGCAGCGACAAAGAAGATCGGGATGCCTGACTTGCTCACGATAGAAGGTGTTTCTCCAGTACTTGCAGGAACATTGAGTGATCGATTCGATCGCACATTGAATCCAGTAGAAGATCGACCTGAACGGATGCTTATTGAAAACGGGATTCGCGGAAAATCGATGAGTACATTCCGATACCTTGTCACTGGAAATGCAGGAGCAAAAGTCCAGTTAAACTACACAGCTGAGAAGGCAAATGACATCGAAACAGTGTTTCGTCTCGAGCAAGGCGAGATTAATTTCGCCGATTAAGACTGTTTAAACTCATTCATAAACAGAGCAAGGTCACGATTAATGGTCCCAAGACTATTTCGAGGCCTAGTTTTTAATTGCGTAGATGAATATTTCTACTTTTATGCCAATCCAGTTCTTGTGTGTGGTCTAGTTGTCGTGGTTACTGATTCGTCGACGGAAATTGGGTTCCGAAGGTTGATGAGATTGAATTCTTGGGAATCGAACCACATTTGGAGGAATGTCAGCCTCCAAAAACAACAAAACCCCGCAAAAGCGGGGTTTGTGAAGCACGCGCGGAAGGATTCGAACCCTCAACCTCCTGATCCGTAGTCAGGTGCTCTATCCAGTTGAGCTACGCACGCATCAGCTGATTTCTCAGCGGGTATAAGGGTAAGCTGGGTAGACCCAAATTGCAAGTTCATCAGCCTTGAGAGGTTGATTTCTTTGATTTTGAGGCAACAATATCCCTCCGACGGGAGAGATCTCCCAGATTGACTTATTTAGGAAAAAGACCACATGGCTCATTCGAACTCAGCTAAAAAACGCATCCGCCAAAACCTCACTAGCCGCGCTCTTAATCGCTGGCGTATGAAGTCGATGCGTGATGCAATCAAAGGCTTTGAAGATGCGCTCACCAGCGGTTCAAACGACGAAGCAACTAAAGCATACCGTGCAGCTGCAGCAATCGTCGATCGTAGCGCTCAGGCAGGTGTCATCCATGGCAACCAAGCTGCAAGAAGAAAAAGCAGAATGAACCTTCGCCTCAAGGCAAAGGTTCTCGGCTAAACGACTTGCTTGTTGACGCGAACAATTGCGTGAGCATTTACAGCTAATCAGAAAATATACCTCGCTCGATCAAACAAGATCGAGCGATTTTCTATATATTGACGATTCAACTGGGGATTCAAGCAAAAATCAAAGCTTGACAGCTTGGGACAATGAGCCAACGAAATAACAAACAACCTGTGATATTACCGACTCAGATTAGGTCGGGAGCTCGGCCTGCATACGGCGGGTATTTTTGGCTATCGTCGCACCCTCTCCATATCCTCGTTTTTCTATTACCCATCATCGGTTTTTACGAGATCGGATCCGTCGGACTCTTCGGAGATGGTGGAATAGCAAAGCTGGAAGCTCAGGATTTGCTAGTTCGTTTCTTTGATCTCTTCGGAGTTCTGGGGCTTCATCTTCCTGCATTCGCACTCATCGTGACGCTTGTTGCTCAGCATGTATTGAGTAAGGAGCCTTGGAAAATTGTTCCGATTGTTCCATTGGCAATGATTGCAGAATCAGCATTTCTGACTGGGCCATTGATTGTAATGGTAATCATTCTCAACCCTCAGTCATCAGTGATGATGCAACTCACTACACAAGCAATCCCTGCTGCAACTACTGAATCTCATACTTTCTTGGAAGGTTTGTATCTCTCGTTTGGAGCTGGGTTGTACGAAGAAATGTTGTTCAGATTGGTCTTCATCACCATTCTCCATTTTCTAGTGACAGATGTGCTTGGTTTCAAAGACAAAGTAGGGAAGATCGTCGCGATCGGTATTTCAGCGATCGCATTCGCCTGGCTTCATGATGGCGTTTTTCTTAGAGGTAGTGGCCTCAATATCAGGCTCGCAAGTTTCTATGTCCTCGCAGGGGTTTACTTTGGAATCCTGTTCCTCTCACGAGGTCTCGGTATCGCAGTCGGGGCTCATCTAATGTACGACATCTTGGTATTTGTGATTATGCCCGGTATTCAAGATCAATCCTGAGCTTCTGATGTTCTAAATTCGCCCTTTCAATCGCAGGAATTGCGGTAATTGAAAATGAGGCATGCAATCACGCGATCCTTCTGATACATTCATATTGAATTAACCACATTGGGGTCGCAAAATGTCAGATTTAGGATTCGCAATCGACGATCTGTACGCCTCAGGCTGGTGGCCAGCCTCGAGTGATCGCTGCATCCAGTTTGATGATGGGCGTTGGTATCCTGACGAATCATTGATTTGCCAATATTTTGCTCAATCTATCGCACGACCCAAGATTAAGCCCGCAGTGTCTTCTCAAACAGTCGAGGTGCATTGGTACTCCCCAGCTAGCGGCCAACAGTCAGTTCTCGGTCGTTCGCGAACCGAAGCGATGATTCTTGCGTTTACAAGTCTGTATCGAGAATCACTCAGCATGCAGAATCAGCTTTAGAAGTTGCTGGTATTTCCGTAAATCATCAGAACTTGTACTCGCTGAAACTTGACGATCGACATTGATCGCGTACTATTCCCCCTGACAACCGTCCTTGGCCCCATCGTCTAGCCAGGTCCAGGACACCAGGTTTTCATCCTGGTAACGCGGGTTCAAATCCCGCTGGGGTCATTGGCCAGAGATTCTTTATTGAGTCTCTGGCATTTTTAATTGTCTAAAGCTTCAGCTCATCGATTGCAGTTCGAATCGTATCAAAGTCGAAACCTCTGCGAGCGAGTCTTCCAGTGATTCTCCGAATCCGGACTTCAGGCTCATGGCGATCAGATATGGATCGTGCAGCTGATTGAGCTAGCTTGCGTGCATCAGCTAAGGTATCACGATCTTCGAGAGCCTCGTCAAGAACGAGGTTGATGATTCCAGATTCAATTCCGCGTTCACGCAGTTTGCCTGAGAGCAATCTTCTGCCTGCTGGTTTTCGAGCAAGTTGGTTGCGAACAAATACACGAGCATAGTTCTCATCGTCTAGTACTTGGAGTCGTGTGAGTTCTTCGGTTGCCCAGCTGATTGCGTTGGGTTCGTAGCCGTACTCTTTGAGTTTTCTGCTCAGTTCAAACTTCGACTTTGATCGCTTGGTAAGAATACGAATCGCAGCACGGAATGCATTCCCTTGAGCGAGCTCTTCGCAAAGAGCATCAGAGAGAGATTCAACCCAACTTGTTCCTACTTCAATATGATGATCTGCTTTCGAATCAAGAGTGATTCTCCCGAGTCGTCTTCGATCTACAAAGAGAGTGACACGAGCAGGATCATCCCTGCACGGCCGGAGCGCAGTTACAAGCACACTACCATCAGTTGGGAGCGGTTCGAGCGATTCAGCAGTTTTCTTGCGTTGATATCGAGAATAGGAGCTCATATTACAGATTGTAACAGCGTCGAGAGCTCTGAGATAGCTTTCGCATCCTGAACTTGCTTTGCAGCAGCGATGCCTTGCGTGATGATGGTTTTCGCTTCAGCAGGTTTGCCTATAAGTTCTAGTGTTTGCCCTTTGAAGTAATACGCGTAGCAGTAGTTGGGATCGAGTTCTATAACTTTGGTATAGCATTCGATTGCTCGATCATGCTCTCCTGCTTTTGAGAGTTCTTGACCTAAGCCATAGTGAACAAATGGATCGTCAGGCTCAATAGTGAGTAGTTTTTCAAGTTGTGCGATAGATGGCATGGGCATATCTTACCCAATCCTCTACTTGATGGTATTGGGTAAGCGATATAATATTCAGGCAAATATTATAAGAGGACTAGCTGATCTTCATGTCTTTAATCGCACGCTTGGGCTTTGCTACTTCGAGTAATCAAAAACGCCGTGCCCGCTTTTGTTTCCCAATCGACCAGCAACAACGAGCTGTTTAAGTAACGGGCAAGCACGATAACGATCATTGTTCAATCCTTCAGCAAGGACTTCCATAATGTGGACGCAAGTATCGAGGCCGATGAAATCCGCAAGGCGCAGAGGTCCCATTGGATGAGCCATTCCCAGCTTCATGATTTCATCGATATGCTCAGGTTGAGCTACACCTTCCATCCAAGCGTAGAAAGCTTCATTAATCATGGGCATAAGTACACGATTTGAAACAAATCCAGCTCGATCATTCGCAGGAACAGCGACTTTACCCATTGCTTCAGAGAGTGCAATTGTTCGTTGAGTAGTCTCTTCAGAGGTAGCTAAGCCATTGATTACTTCGACAAGCTTCATCACTGGTACTGGGTTGAAGAAGTGCATCCCGATGAAACGATCTGCTGCTGCTCCAACGCTCGTTGCTAGATCAGTAATCGAGATTGAAGAAGTGTTCGAAGCAAGGATTTGATTATCAGTAAACTTGTCAGCAAGTCCTGAGAAGATCTTCTTCTTGATGTCGAGATCTTCAACAACTGCTTCGATAACGATATCTGCGTCGTACATTGCCTCTTGAGCGGATGCGTATGTCAATCGAGATTTTGATTGACATACTTCATCTTCACTCATACGGCCTTTTTCAACAGCTCTCGTGAGGAGCTTGTTATGCAATGATTTGCATCGATCGAGCGCATCAGTAGAGAGATCGTAAACGACGGTATCAAACCCGTTGACTGCTGCGATTTGAGCGATACCGCCGCCCATTTGTCCGCTGCCGATGACTGCAACTTTGTTGATGCCGTGCATGATGCTCTCCTTGAAAATGAGCGATGTGTATTGAGTGATACAGGGTCAAAATGATAGACATTCAGGTACAGATTGTCCTATTTTCGCTTATGATCGCTCCCGATCTGAGTTGAGTAGATGGTTGGGATAATTGAGTCGTAACGCATAGAATACTCTCCGAGATGATCTCGGAGAGATTTTCATTCACAGACCCTATCGAGGACCCGTTTATGGCTCATCAACTCGGCGAAGCAACCAGTGCCTTTGAGAAAATGGATCGGTGCGCTGATCTCGACCATCGCCCTCGGGTGCTTCTCGGAAAGATGGGACTCGACGGCCATGATCGCGGGGTAAAAGTCATCGCTCGTGCTCTGCGTGATTCAGGAGTCCATGTGATCTATTCAGGACTCTGGCAAACTCCAGCTTCGCTTGCGATTTCCGCAAGGGATGAAGATGTGGATGTGATTGCTGCTTCGATGATGTCCAACTCGCATCTCGTACTTGGACGCCGTCTCATTGATTCGATGAATGAGGTGGGTCGGCCTGACATTCCGGTATTAATGGGTGGCATCCTTCCTCAAGAAGACATCTCAAAGCTAATCGAGATGGGTGTTAAACAGTGCTTCCCGACTGGTACAGGATTGATGGATATTGTGCACGCTGTTCGTGCTTCTGTCCATGCTCAAGATCCAGTTGTTGGGTCAGGGAATGTAAGTGCGCAGCTTTCTCGCGACATCTCCTTGATGCACAATGAAAAGAAGATGCGTGATAATGCAACTATGCGAAGACCAAAGCGTGTGATTGGTTTTACCGGATCTCCAGGCGCTGGAAAGAGCACGCTTGTTGCTCAGCTCGCAAGAGAGCATTACACACGAGCTCAAGTAGATCCATCAATTGGCAGATGTGCGGTCCTTGCCTTTGATCCAAAGAGCCCAATCACAAGTGGAGCATTGCTTGGAGATCGTCTCCGCGTTGATTTCAATAACATTGGAGAGCACGTGTATTACCATTCGCTCGCAATCCGAGGCGAAGACTATCACGGACTCAAAGGTGCAATCGAACTCATCGGTGGAGCTTGCGAAGGTAACGACGTATATGACACCTTGCTTGTTGAGACTGTGGGCGCTGGACAGAACGAAACAATGATTCGCGACTTCGTAGATACCACAGCAGTTGTCTTGGCCCCAGGTATGGGTGATTCAGTCCAGATGGATAAAGCAGGGATTCTCGAGATTGCAGATATCTATGTTTGCAACAAAGCAGATCACCCTGGAGAGGATCAGTTGGTCAGTGATCTACGTGATATTGCAGGGAATACTCCAATCATGGAAACTGTCGCAACCCATTCTAAAGGGATTCCAGAACTCTTTGACTTGATCATGAGTACATGAACACGCAGAATTCCAACTCGGAGCGACTGACTCTGCTTGTTTCAACACTCAGGGAACGCCAGGAGTTGTTAGCAACTGTTGAGAGCTGCACTGGAGGTTTGGTCGGATCAATCCTCACATCAGTATCAGGAGCGTCTGATGTGTATGTGGGTGGCGCGATTACTTACTCCAACTCGATGAAGACCAAGTGTGTTAGGGTTAGTAGCAATACGCTTGAGAAGTTTGGCGCAGTCAGCCTGCAGACAGCAATGGAGATGGCTAACGGCGCTCTTGATGCTTTTGAAGCTGATATAGCAATTTCGATTACTGGTATCGCTGGCCCCAACGGGGGGACAAAGGATAAACCTGTCGGGACTGTCTGGATTGGAATTGCTCACAAGAGTCTCAAGCCTGATACCAGACGATTCGTATTCCCAGGGGATCGAGACTCAGTTCGTCAGTTATCCGCTCAAGCAGCAATCCAGATTGCGACTCAGTGTTTGACACAACACATTGCACCTATCAGTCATGAACAAGAACGATTCACTGGAAACCCTTACTTATGAACTGTACAGTTAACGGCGAATTAAAAGTACTACCAGATGGTCTCAGCGTTGAAGGGTTGATCGAACATCTTGGACTTGCAAGCGCAATCTGCGCTGCTGAAGTGGATAAAAAAATCGTTCCCAAACGGGAACGATCTAGCTGTGTTCTTCTTGAAGGTCAACATGTCGAAATCGTCACACTCGTAGGCGGTGGATAAGACTGTGTTTTCAATCGAAGTGGCTTAAAAAATATTAAGCAGATTCATCTTCGGAATCTTCATCATCTTTGCCTTTGATCCGAGTTAAACCGAATCGCTTCGAGAGCGATTCGAAAGAGAACGGATCATTTTCAATCATTCCTGCTTCGATGAGTTCACCTTGTGCTGCGTTGTTTGTCACAGCACGAGCGATTGTTCTGAATCGTTCGATTGTGATAGGGCGAGGAGCAACAAGATGAGATATCGCAATCGCTTTGGATCCTGGAAGAGCAACAACCGCTGAAGAAGGTGTTTCTTCAAGTATCGTTGGAGGCGTCAAGGGATCGAGACCAGTAGCTGCGTCAATGACTGCGTTTCTGAACTCTTCTACATTGAGTCTTGGGTCTACAAACGCAGCGAGACGACCTTTACCGATTGATTCTCTACCGACAAGTAGGTTGCGAAGTACGCCAGGACGAGCAACGGCGGCCGCATCTGCGTTCATCGCGATAACCATATCGATCGCGGGTTCGAGTGTTCCGCTTGCAAGAATCGTTGCATTCAACTCGTCCATCCGACTTTGGAGCAACTCATACGCTGCGATTGATTTGTAATCGTTCACAACTTGATCAAGAGTGACATCTTCAATTGTATCAGCTGGACCTTGCTCACGAACTGCAAGGATCACTGCGTAGTACCTATTTCCTACTTGATCTTCAGCAGCTGGATCTACAAGTGGCAATCCAACTTGGACATCAAGCCCTGTCGTGTTTACTTCGTCGAGTTCGAAGAAAGCAGGGAGATTATAAGTTGAAAGCTGGCGTGATCCGATTCGGTACGCAGAGCCACCGATGCCTGGGAGTGAAGAGATTCCGTTCGCGTTGAGCCAACGATCGCCGATCATTGTTACCGATGGGAGTGGGAGAGTTACTTGGAACTGCTCTTTGATGCGTTCTACAACAGTCTGAGCAATTTCCTCAAGCGATGGTCGACGAGCATCCCAATCGTCTGGGAGTGTCATGATGCCATTGGTTTTGGGGAAGCCGTTCGTTGCAGTGATGATTTTGGCGCGGATTACCCGATCAGCTTCGATCATCATGTCAGTCGCATGTTTTTCTCTGAACTGTGCTTCAAGCTGTGGGCGCTCGAGCGCAAAGTCGCCAGGGAACTGATCTCGGCTTTGTCTCCAAAGCTTGTTTAGCTCAACACGATCAACAGGAACCGCATTCATAAATGTGTTCTTGTCGAGTGTTAACCATCCAAGTTGAAGACGTGTAGGTTGGGTGTACCCAATCTGGAACTCGTTCTCAGTTGGGCTCTGAGCTTTGTAGAGATCAAAGAATGTTTGGATTTGCTCTTCAGTTGGATCAGGGATCGTTGAGCTGACCATAGTTGAATCGAGAACGGCGGCATTGACCGCGATGGAATCCCATGATTCGTGTGCTGCTCTGATTGCTCCAAGATCACTAAACGCAGCGAGCTTTGGAATAGAACCGAGTAAACGGTATACACCTCTTGCTTGTGCAAGAATCCTATATACATCTTCCATTGTGCCGCCGGCGTTGCCTGCTGAGAGCGTTGCATTGCGTGACATGATCTGAATAATTTGATCTTTCAAGCTTGCGAGTCGCTCTTGCTCTTCGAGCTGAGTGAGTTGGAGTCCTCGTTGTTTCTCAGTGAATACTTGGATGTACGCTTCAGCAGTTGCGAGCTCGCCAATCCATGAGGCGCCATCGCCGGCCTCGCCGACCAAGCCAGCTTTTTCTGCTTGCTTCACAAGCAGTAACCAGTGGAGAGCAACAGTTGATTCGCTCTCGGTATCAAGACCCATCCCTCCAGCGGAGCGAGGACCAAGTGCTCGAGGGTTGACACGCTTGAGCAAACTGATCGCGACATTCGCGTTCTGGATATCGCCGCGAGTGAACTTTGAACCGTCTTCCAGTGTTGCCATTTTCGCTTTGAGCGGCGAAGGAGACAACCGAGTAAGAACAGGTTGGAGCAAGAACACAACCATCAGCAATGAACCACCGATTGCGAGGATGATCAACTGATATTTTCTGATGAGCTTGAGCATTGAGGGTTCCGTATTGGTGAGTGCCGAATCAAATAATGAAAAACGAATCCGCGGGGGTTATCCCGAGGATTCGCTTGGCTCATCCTCGGCGTCCATTGCCCGAGCAGGACGCGAGGTTAGATTTGTTTATCGATAGAATTCGATGATCAGGTTGGTGTTCACATCGAATGGAATTTGATCCGATGTTGGGAGTGAACTGATCTTCGAGTTGAGTTCGGAAGGATTAAATGAGATCCAACCTGGTACTTCATGGCCGCCCATTGATTCCATGTTCTCGCGAGCGAGCTTCTGGATACCAGTTTTGAGAGTGACTACATCGCCAACCTTGACGCGGTATGAAGGGATGTCGACTTTCTTGCCGTTAACAAGAATGTGTCCGTGTCCAACCATTTGGCGTGAAGCCCAGATGGTACGAACAACACCCATGCGACGAACGACATTGTCCAAACGAAGCTCGAGGAGCTGCATGAGGATGTCACCCGAGTTACCAGGGCGACGCTTCGCTTCGTCAACAGTTCTACGGAACTGCTTTTCGAGGATGTTGTAGTGGTAGCGAAGCTTTTGCTTCTCTTGGAGACGAATACCGTAGTCACGCAAACGGCGACCACGATGTCCGTGCATACCTGGAGCATTGAGCATGCGCTTTGATGTGTGCTTTGGGATGTCAGCGATTGGAACACCGACACGACGAGAGAGACGAACCTTGGGTCCAGTATAAGTAGCCATAAGGCAACTCCTTTTCATCCGTCCGCATTCGATCAGGGATTAATTCCGATCCGAGTGCGGTGCTACGCATTTCGTAGCGACCATGTCGGGGGGCCGAGACTTCGGTCCGACGAGATTGGCCCGGGCACAATGCCAGGGAAGAGACGATTCAAGCCCGCTAGGGGCAATAGGTCAAGTTGAATTCAAATCTGTTTGGGTAATCTGAAGATCAATCCAACTGATTTGAGTCAGGATTATGATCGGGTTATTCTGCAAGTGGGTCAGGACGATAGAGCTTGACACCCAATGCCCAGTTTTTCTCGGTGAAGTTCCCGCCTAATGAGAACTGTTCATCGCGATCAGGACGAGTTGCTGAGAGGGCCATGATTGTCTTCGCATCAAGATTGTCAATCAGCGATACAAGAACCGCTTCTGGTGATGAAGGGATCTTTGCTGCACCGTACTCAGGACGCTCGTGATGAGAGATAATGATGTGCTGGAGGACTGTCAAAGCTCCTGCAGGCATTCTTGTGCCTGTCTCGTGCATCATCTGCTGAGCTTTGTCATGGAGCATAATTGCTCCTTCAACAAGATGTCCAATGAGTTCACCGCGATCTGAATATCCGAATCCGCGATCAAAGTAAAGCTCGCGGGTTTTACCAAGATCGTGTAAGAAGAGTCCCATGAGGACAATATCACGGTTAATTTTGGGGTAAAGCGGGCAAATAACATCGCAAAGCTGCATTAGCGTGAGGGTGTGCTCGATGAGTCCACCCAAGTAGGCATGATGCAAGCGAACTGCTGCTGGAGCTGTCCGGAACCCATCCATGAGGTGCTCATCAGCGAGGTATGTATCTGCAAGCGCTTTCATAGAAGGATGTTGGAGCGTTGCGAGCAGCTCTTTGACTTGCTCAAACATCTCCTTTGGATCGCGTTGTGATGCAGGAAGGATCTCGCGAAGTTCTTCCGGCGTCGGATCATGCGAATCGATGCGATGGATGATGATCTGGAGTTCACCTTGGTATGCTTGTGTTTCGCCTTCGACCCAGACAAAGCCGTTGGATGGAAGTTTTCTGAACATGGCTTCTTCGATTGACCACATTCTTCCGGCGGCGGTTCCAGACGAGTCTCCAAGGAGACAGCGAAGGTAGGGTTTCCCTTTTTGAGTGGTGCCGAGTTGTGCGTTTGCGATGGAATAGATTCCATCGAGTCGTTCAGCAGGTTTCATCTCGGAGAGTGTTCGTCTAGCGGTGTGTGTGCTCATAGATTGAGCATAGTTCTCTTCGGATAGATTCTCCATGTTTGCGTGTACTGATCTCAAATGGGGTACACTTGTGATTCATCTCAAAGCTGGATGCTTGAGGATGATTGAGAATGGAAAGGGCATACCGCGGTATGGGTCAAACGCAGGCATTCAATCAACTGGGATATAGACTACAGGGGTGCCGATTCTTAGCAATCGCTGCAGGGACATGCCTCTCGCTGGGTGCGGCTGCTTCTGAAAATGGAGTTACTGAATCACAGTATCGTGAGACTTCAACGCTCCAGTCTGCTCAAGACGATTCTCTCTCCTTCGATTCAATCAGCTTTCCGATCGAATCCATTGCAGGTGAAATCCGCTTACAAGCTCGAGATGGTTGGGTCTGGCGCGAAGGACAAACCCATCGAATAGTGCTCAGACACGATGTCGATGTCATCCTTGCTTCACACCAGTTTAATGCTGAGTCGGCAAACATTTGGATTCGTAAGCTCGATGAAAACCCTGAGCAAGGCACTACACGCTATCAGGCATATGCGATATTCGATGAGATGCGATCCGCTGATGGAACGATCACAACCAGCGCTAAGAGAATGCCTGTTCGTGGCGTGATCGATGTTCAGTCATCCATCTCACTTAAACTCGATGCACGATTCGATGGGCTTCCCCCAAAGGGGCATGCAGCTCAAGAGTTTATTGAGCAATCAAATCTATTGTATGCACAGCGCGTTTTAGGACATTCGAGTAGTAATGATTCTCCTCAAGTTGTTTCGCGTCCATGGTCCTCGCAATCCGATTCAAGTTCATCTTCACCTGAATCTATAACAACAACGAGTAGTGAGGCCGCTGCGAACACGCCATTGAATCCTGCGGATTCAAATAAGCCAATCTTCCATCCAACAGGTATTTTCTCTGTTTCAATCGATGGTCGAGTTGTCGTCGATGGTGCTAGCTCGTCGCAAGGTTCTGTCATAACTGCAGACGGCGGTGTGACAATCCAATATCAAGATCCAACCAATCGACAATGGATTGATTTCAAAGCTGAACGTGTTGTGATATACACAAGAGGCAGTGAACCAATTACTGGTGTAGCTCGTCTTGGAGCGACTCAGATCGAAGGGATCTATCTCGAAGGCGGGGTTCTCGCTGGCGATGATCAATGGGCAGTCCGAGCGCCACGAATGTATCTGGATGTCGTCAACAACAAAGCGCTCATGCTTGATGCAGTATTTTGGACTGTTGATCAGAAGACAGCGATGCCGCTGTATGTACGAGCACAGAGTGTTCGTCAAACAGCAAAGAACGAGTTTAATGCGAGCAAAGCAAAAATATCAAACTCCGCATTCTTCGCACCTGATCTAACGATCGGAGTTTCAGATGTAAAAGTCACTCTAAATCCAACTGCAAATGCCGACGACACGGTTTCACAATCAGGAGCAGTAGTTGAAGGGAAGAATGTAACGCTGAATGCTGGGTCGGTTCCGATCCTTTGGATTCCAGGATTTAAAGGCGATCCAAGCTCTTTCCCTCTTCGTCAAATCAGTGTTGGAGATTCTAATAGATCAGGGCTCGCGTTTCGTACACGATGGAACGCTCTCTCGCTTTTAAAGATTGATGGGCCGCCGGGCGTTGATGTCGATCTCAATATTGATTACTTCGCTGAGCGTGGATTCGCGTTGGGAGTCAGCAGCGATTGGCAAACCAGAGAGCATCGCGGCGAGTTGTTTTCATACCTGCTCTTTGATGATAACGGAACTGACATCACATCGTCAGGAAGAAAAATCAGTCGAGACGGAGAGATCAGAGGCGTGATCGCTGCTCATGATCTTTGGGAGTTTACTCAAGGCTGGACATTGGTAAGTGAACTGAGTTACGCATCAGATGAAGCATTCGTGCCTGCGTTGTTTGATGACTATGGACGCACAACTGTTGGGTTCAGAAATCGATTGCAACTCGAACGACTTGGAGATAACTCACAGTTAGCTCTCGAACTGAGCACAACTCTGAACGATTTTATTGTTCCAGAGCATTTGCTCCAATCACCTGGATATCAGGTAAACAAGGTTCCTGAAGCTCGATTCATTTCCTTATCGAAAGATCTTCTTCCAGAGTTTGAACCAGGATTGCTGACTTACTCATTTGAAGCAAGAGCAGGCATGCTCCGATTGTCATTCTCAGAAGTTGCAGCAAGCGCATATGGGTTTACAACAGATTCTTTAGCTGACGATGCGTTTGGTACAACTGCAAGCATGTCATTGGGTGATAAGTTCAGAGCGATTGGTCTCGACGAATCAACATTGCTCCGTCTTGATACTCGTCATGAACTTGCTGCGAGATTTGATTTAGGACATATTCGAGTTGTCCCATTCTTAGTTGGACGTGCAACTGCTTACGATGATTCGTTCGATACTTTTAGTCCAAACCAAGATGACGATGTTCGATTCTGGGGAGCTGCAGGGGTAACGGTTTCGACTACGATTTCGAAGGTGAATGATTTCGCAGAAAATCGATTCTTTGATATCCATCGCTTGCGACATGTCGTAGAGCCGTCAATAACAATCTGGGGCGGCGATTCAAACTTCGACGACTCGGATCTACCAATCTTTGACGATGATGTTGAAGGATTACTTCGAGGCGGTGCAGTTCGAGCTGCTGTAGATCAGACTTGGCAAACTAAACGCGGCGGAATCGGGCGATGGCGCGATGTCGATATCTTCAAGCTTCGCAGTGAATATGTTTGGACGAGTCAAAACGCAGGACAAAGCGCGATACCGGATTTCTTCTCATCAAGGCCTGAGCTTTCAAATCCAGGTGAATACATCGGTACGAGTGCTATCTGGCAACCTACCGAAGTGCTCGGTTTCGCTGGAGAAGTTGTATACGACCTAGATGCTGATCGAACTGCAAGAGCAAGTGTTGGAGCGATAGTCGAACATCGTCCAGGGTTTACAACCTCGATTGAATACAGAGAAGTTCAGCCGCTAGATGCGACCTTCGCTTCGTTAAATGCTCGTTATCGACTCACGGACAAGTATGCTGTCAATACAGGGCTCAACTACAACTTCACGCTCAATGATTTCCAGACATTCAACGCACAAGTACTTCGTCGGTTCCAGATGGGATCATTTGGAGCAACAATCCGATACGACAATATTCGTGGCGAAACGAGCTTTGGGTTCGTATTCCGTCCAGGAAACTCATCGGGTGATATCCCAGTCGATCATACCTGGGGCGGCTAATCAAACTAATCAATGTTGAATCTTAAGCTGGATTGAACATGTCAAGTTGAGCTTTCGTCGCAACTTCACACGCGACTGGATGATCGACATCGACTCGATACTTCCCAGAGAAACAACCTGTGCAATAGTGTTGAGGTTCATGCTTCATTGCGCTGAGCATGCCTTCAATACTGAGGAAGTGGAGTGAATCGACTCCAAGGTATTCTCTGATCTGTTCGACAGTTCGGTTATGTGCAATGAGCTGTTGACGATCCGCAAAGTCGACACCAAAGAAGCAGGGGTGCTTGATCGGTGGACACGAGATCCGAAGATGAATCTCTTTTGCTCCAGCTTGTCGAAGCTGTAGCATTTTCTCGCGAGTAGTTGTTCCGCGTACGATTGAATCGTCAACGATGATGAGTTTTTTATTGTTAACAATTTCTGAGATGACATTGAGCTTTAGACGAACCGCTGCTGATCGTTCTTCTTGGGTTGGTTTAATGAATGTCCTGCCTACATAGCGGTTCGGGACAATCCCTTCTCGATATGGGATCTTGGATTCAATCGCATAACCGTTTGCAGCACTGCGCCCAGAGTCAGGCATCGGCATGACATAGTCTGCTTCAACAGGAGCTTCTTGGGCAAGTTTGGCACCGAAGTTCTCACGAGCAACTTGGACATTTTGCCCAAAGACGTTTGAAGCAGGGTTTGCAAAGTAGACATGTTCGAATACGCATTGAGCGAGCTCGGTAGATGGTGAAGCGAATCGGCGCGAGGAAACACCATCGTTATTGAGTGTGACAATTTCGCCAGGCTCTACTTCTCGAACAAATTTGGCGCCCATGACATCGAGTGCAACAGTTTCTGAAGCGACAACAGGTTTGCCAGATGGGAGTTCACCTAGAACGAGTGGGCGCCAACCCCATGGGTCTCTCGCTGCTTCGATTCGATCACAGAAAAGTAGGACCAATGAAAATGCACCCAGCAAGTTGCGAAGGGTCGCAGCAACTGGATCTGGAGTGTCTCGTTGTTCTGGAGAAGCGAGAAGATGGACAATGATTTCAGTATCTGATGTTGTGTGGAATAGCCGACCAACTCGTGAGAGTTCTTTTCGCCATTCTTGTCCGTTGACGAGGTTCCCGTTGTGAGCGATTGCGACCGGGCCGTTGAATGTTGTTTCAACGAGTGGCTGGGCATTGCAAGATTCTGAGCCGCCGGTAGTGGAGTATCGGTTGTGACCGATGACACCATGATTGAAGTCTTCTTCAGTTGTGTTGTTATATGCAGCTTCGAGCTTTGCGATCGCATCTTCTTTGAAGACATCTACAACAAGTCCTTGTCCAGTATGGGAGTCGATTGTGGATCCATCGCATACTGCGATCCCTGCAGCTTCCTGGCCACGATGTTGCTGAGCGTACAAACCAAGGTAGGTTTTACGCACAGCGTCTGGGTCATTCCAGATTCCGATGACGCCACACTTTTCACGAGGCTGATCGTCGCGTTGAGATTTGTATGAAGGGCAAGCGCACTGGCCCGGTTGGTTCGAATTCGATGAGACGGGCAAGTGGTAACTCGTCGGCATGAATGGCTCCGTTCACGGGCAATGTCGTCTTGGGGACAAAGGAGTGAAGGAGTTTAGCACCGAGTTAAAACAAGGATCAGAGTGCGGCGATATTTTCGACTGGATTGCAGAAACCTTCTTCTGCGGCCTTCCCGAGGAATGATCTAATCGCGTCTTGTCCTGTTTCTCCCATATCCAGAGTTAACCCTGAGACATACATCGCGAGATAACGATCAACCAGCTGCGGATCATCCCATTCTGTTCGATCTCCCTTGTTGAGTTGGAGATACATTCTTGATGCTTCGCCCATCTCAACGCAGCATCGGACTGAAGCATTTAGGATTGCTGCGAGTTGATCACAGGTTCCTGAGCCATAACGAGAGTCGAGACTTCTACTGATAACATTGAGACCGAGTGGGAGAGGTTTGCCGGTCTCTGAGAACCACCATTGTCCCATATCACCGATTTCTCTTAGTCCCATTTCGCTGAAGGTTAGCTGTGCTTCGTGGATGAGCAATCCTGCGTCATAGTGTCCAGATGCGACTGCTTGTGGGATATCAGAAAAGAGCATCTCTTCAATATTGACATTGCCTGCAGCGAGTCGTAAACAGAGAAATGCAGAGGTATTTACCCCTGGGATTGCGACGGTGTAGTCTGATTCTCTTAAGTCCTCAATCGTTTGGATAGGGGAATTTTGAGCGACGACAAGGCGAGGTCCGTAGTTTTCTCCAAACGAGCCGCCGGACTTGGTCATCACATATCGATCGGCGATAGCAGGATAAGCAGCGCATGAAATCGCCGTGATGTCGTATTGATTGGGATTGGATTGATCATTTCCGACAACAATTTTATTGAGTTCTTCAACATCACGTGCGATGAGATTGAATCGGAATGGGCCGGTATCGACTTGAGGTTTGCCCAATGGTCCATCAATAGGGGTGCCGTCAGGATGACGCACTCCGATTAATGGCCACCACATGACGAGATCGTCGGAATCCGGAGAATGGGCTAAGTTCAACTCGATGGTATCGGTTTGCATCATTGATGATCCTGTAAGGTGCGATGATCTCTGCTATATGTTAATACTGCTTCATGTTTGGATCGATCCGCTGAGCCCACCAGTTGATTCCGCCTGCGACTGAACGAGCGCCTGCGAGTCCTTGTTGCTGAAGGTACATCGCGACATCCAATGAACGCTTTCCAGATCTACACAACACAGCGATTGTGGTGTCTTCATCGACATCAATTTCATTCACTCTACTGGGGATATCACCCATGGGAATATGGAGTGCGCCATCGATAGCTGAAATCTCCAGCTCATGAGCTTCACGAACATCGATGATTAGAAATCCATCACTTGAACCAGTGTTGAGTTCATGAGTTCGGGGTACTGAGATCTCTAAGTTTTCTTGAAAATGCCAACTCGGCGGATTCTCTGTGAGTTCATTGGGTGTCGTCATGTTGTTTGTCCTCTAATGGGATTGGTTCAAATTTTGCTTCAGAAGGATGTCCTGATGACCAACTTGAATAGTTACTTCGCTTCCAAGTTAAGTACGGAGAGATCAGTGGCTCAGTAGGATTCAGATGAGCCAATCGTATCGAGATAATGTAAGGCGTCCCAATAAACGATCGACCTAGTTCGTCGATACTGATCATCAGATTGCTCATCCAACTTGTACTTTGATTGTCCAGTACATCATTTACAGTTGGGAATTTACCGTAGCGCCGAGGGAGATCGCGTTTTTTTAGCGGCTTCGACACTATGAAATGAGGTTGATGGGCAACGCCATCAAATGGCGCAATGTATTGAGTTGGTTCCCACTGAGAACGAGGACGAGCAGTCTCTGAAAGCAGATCGTGTCCGTTTCCTAGTTCGTAGTGTTGAGCAGAGTTCGGGGTTCGGAATGACGGGGAGATAAAGGAACCTCCAAGGGTGATCCGATTTTGGTTTGGAGATTGGCATCCAATCATCGAGATCAAGATCCCGAGAAGTAGGATCATCCAAATTTGAATCTGTTTCGACATCATTGGGTGGATGATACGCACTAGATTACAAGTATTTGTAGCGTATTTGGGCTATGCTTTCATCAGATATGGCTAAGAGCAAGAAAAAATCCAAACTGGGTCCTCCGAGCTTTAATAATCGGCGTGCTCTGTATGACTACTTTATCGTGGATACGGTTGAAGTGGGCATCGTATTGGAAGGCTCAGAAGTCAAAGCGATCCGCGAAGGGAGCTGCTCACTCAAAGAGGGCTACATAAGCGTTGATCTAGAACCACCGCGGTTGACACTGCATCAAGTTGATATCGGGATGTACCAACCAGCGGGTCAGCTGAACCACATCCCCAAGCGCGATCGTGTCCTGCTTGCAAAGAAAAAAGAGATCCTCAAGCTTGCTCGTGATGTTGATCAAAAGGGTGTTACCCTTGTCCCGCTTGAGATGTACTTCTCGCAAGGGCTCGTCAAGATTAAGCTCGCGATTGCGAAGGGCAAAGCGCAACATGACAAACGCAAAGCGATTGCTGATCGCGAGAATCAGCGAGATATGCAACGCGCGATGTCGAAGTTTTCCAACTAACAAAAAACCTGTCATTGACAGGTTTGAAGTGCAAATCGTTGAAAACCGTTTAGATTCCAGCGGATTTAGATGTTTTCGCCATGGAAAGCATGAGCTTTGCTCGTTCTTTTTCACGAGTAACTCGCTCGACAGCTTCGAGTTTGTTTGGAGCATCTTCTGGAACTACGCGTGCTTCAGCTTCTGCGAGTTGAGCCTTTGCATCGGATTCGATGATTTTCTCAGCAGCGATTGCTCGTTGAGCAAGGATCACGAGTTCATTGTTTCCCATTTCAAGGAATCCGTCTTCGATGAGATACTCACGCGATCCAGAACCTGCATCCGATGGGAAATCAAGACGGAGTTTGCCCAGCCCTAATCGAGAAACGAGCGATGCTCCGCCGTGCTGGAAACCGATTAAGCCGTCCCAAGCTGGAACAGATGCATAGGTAACCTCTTCATTGAGGAGCTCAGCGTCTGGGGTGACGAGACGGCATGTGATGGTGTTCTCTGCCAAGGCTAAATCCTTCCAATACCCGCTCTACTGCTCATTCACATCCATTGCCATGAGCTTAGTGGGGAGGAATCATAGCCTGATTGTGCACAAAGATCAGCTAGATGTATTCGAGATGTTTTGCTCAATTCGATGGAGTGAATCTCGGATATCAGTCAAAAGTTCTGCTGTGACCTGAGACTGGGATTCAGAAGTGCCAAGACCTGTCGATGCTGGAATCGCTGAAACTGCATTTGGGACAGATGAAACCCGATCTCGTTGTTCCAGAACCGCTTTTCTGAATCCTTTGGTATCCACGATACCCACAATATTTACTAGCGAGCCTCCAGTTGGAGAAGACTGTCCTGCGGTCTCAACTTTAAATCCGTGGAGTCCAAAGTATCTCATGATCGGGCCTTGGAATAGCTGTAGATCAGTGATTTTCTCGAGCGGGATTGTGGATTCCGTCTTGTTCAGAATCCCCTTCTTGATATCCAATGTCCGCTCTGTCAGCGAGCAATTGAGATTCGCAAGATACTTATCGATAAAGAAACTTGCGATGAAGAAGTACAGAATAGCGATTGGGATCGTGACAATAAAACAGATAAAGAAGATCATTGGTTGCCATACCCAGTATGATTTTACCTTGGGATCAAACTCTGCGTTTCGAAGTAACTGTGGTTCACTCATAGCTCTATTTTAGCAGCTTTCAGTGTTCAACGGGTATAGGCTCTGCCATGAATCGTCGAGGAATCTTGACTATTTCGGGATTGGTGCTCATCTGCTTTATAGTCGTCATGCTCCGGCTGATCGTCGGATCAGACGGTTTCGGATTCTCAGATAATCCCATCATCATGGAGTTTCGGTACAACCGTATAGCTGTCGGGGGAATCGTTGGAGCATCACTCGGACTTGCAGGAACACTACTCCAATCACTCCTACGAAACCCACTTGCAGCTCCAGACTTAATGGGTCTTAGCGCAGGTGCAGGATTTGCTGTTACGCTTGCAACCTGGTTGAGCGGCGTCGCGATCGGAGCAGGAATGGCTGCAGTACCAGCCATGATCGGAGCGGTCGCAGTTCTTGGGTTTGTCTGGATACTGAGTCAACGTAAAGGTCTCATCGATCCAATCTCAATGATCCTCGTCGGCGTGATTGTTTCAGTCATCTTAGGAGCCGCAACAATGCTTGTAGCTTCCATGATGCCTGAGAAGCAATATGCGATTTCAAGATGGATGATGGGAGTGCTTCGTGAAGACATTGAGATGCCAGTCATCTGGATATCTGTTGTGATGCTTTTCTCAGTTGTAAGTTGGTCAATCTTGAAATCGAATGCATTTGATGTAATGGCACTCTCCGAAGATGAAGCGAGATCAGTCGGAGTCCGAGTAGGTCATATTCGAGTTGGTCAGCTTCTAGGCGCCGGAGTTCTCACAGCGATGAGTATCGTGCTTGCAGGACCGATTGGGTTTGTCGGACTTGTAAGTCCTCATATAGTGCGAGTACTTGCAGGTCCTTCTCATAAAACCCTGATTGTCGGATCGGCGCTATGTGGATTCACACTGGTTGTTGGCGCAGACACATTTGTTCGTCTTGTCGTGACAGATGCAGGCCGCATCCCAATCGGGGTGGTGACTTCATTAATCGGCGGACCGGTATTTTTAATCTTGCTTCTCAATCAGCGAAAAACGAGTTAAGCATTAAAATATCGCGCATCAGGATGATGAGATACAATCGCACAAGTTGATTGTTCTGGATCGATCTGATGATTCTCAGTGAGATGACATCCGATTCGAGTTGGGTCAATCAATCGCCAGAGTTTTTCGTGATCGCTCATGTCAGGACAAGCAGGGTATCCAAATGAGTATCGCGAACCACGATAGCGTTGTTTGAATAGCTCAGGGATATCGTGAGCATCTTCGTGTCCAAAACCGAGTTCAGTACGGATCCGCTTGTGCCATAGTTCTGCGAGCCCTTCAGCGGCCTCAACGCCGATCCCGTGCCAATAGAGGTAGTCTTGGTATTGATTCGATTCGAACAACTCCTTGGTATGTTCAGTGATCTGAGAACCCATCGTTACACACATCATCGCGATGACATCACGACTACCCATCGCATCGCACTCAGATTGATCTTTATAGTAATCTGAGATACACAAGTACTTGTTACTCGATTGGCGAGGGAAACTGAATCGCTCTATTTCCTTATCCTGATCTTTTGGATCGTAGATGATGAGATCGTTATCCTGAGAAGTGCAAGGGAAATAGCCGTAAACGACTTTGGGTTGCAAGATAGGCTCATTGAGGCAACGATCGCTTAGTTCTTTGAACTTTGGTCGAGCAATTTCGTTGAGGAGTTTTTCGTATTCGTCTCTTGATTGTGATCCTCTCTTGAGTTGCCATTGAATGGAATAGAGGGCAGTCGGATTGATATATGCGAAGATGTCTCGGAGGTTGTGACGATCAACAATCGTTGTTCCCCAGAATGGTGGGGTAGGAGATTCATTCGATCGAGTTACTTGAGAGCGTGTCAAAGTCGCTGTTTGAGCTACAGGTGTCGAGTTTCTTGATTCAAATCGTGCAACAGATTCAACACGGTTTTCTTGTCGCTCGTCTGCTGCTGATTGAAGCGTTGCGGTTTCACCTTTTACAATCGCATTCATCGTATCAAGTCCAGCAAAAGCGTCCTTTGCATAGAGGAGATCTCCTTCGTAGACACTACGTAGATGTCCCTCAGCATACGATCGGGTAAGAGCAGCACCTCCAAGTATGACTGGCGCGTTGATTCCCTTCGTGTTGAGCTCACGAAGATTATCCTCCATGACATTTACTGATTTAACAAGCAATCCAGAGAGTCCGATTGCATCAGCGTTTGTATCTGCAAATGATTCGAGAATATTGTCGATCGGTTGTTTAATCCCAAGATTGTGCACTGTAAATCCATTGTTCGTAAGAAGAATATCGACAAGATTTTTACCGATATCGTGCACATCACCTTTCACAGTTGCGAGGACAATTGATCCTTTGGATTGTGTATCAGATTTGTCCATGTATGGTTCAAGCAGCGCGACAGAGTTTTTCATCACTTGGGCGCTTTGAAGCACGAAAGGGAGTTGCATCTGTCCTGAACCAAAGAGTTCACCAACAGTTTTCATGCCGTCGAGTAAATGTTCATTGATGATTTCAAGTGGGGTATAAATACTCCTAGCTTCTTCTAGAGACTCTGGGAGATACTCATATTCACCGTCGATGATGTGCTTCCGTAGCCGTTCTTCGAGTGGAAGATCCGTGATAGATGTAGTGTTAGTTTCTTCTGTCGCATCACTAAAAAGCTCAATGAGCACATCGAGTGGATCAAAACTTGTATTAGTTACTCCTTCTGGGAGTCCGGTGCCGCCGATTGATTCGTGTCTTCTGTCATAGATCAGATTTAGTGCTGCTATTTTCTGATCTTCAGGAATGCGATTTAATGGCATGATCTTCGAGGCATGAACAATGGCGCTCGTCATTCCAGATTGTACGAGCTCATGAAGAAAAACAGCATTGAGGATTGTGCGAGAAACAGGTTTGAGTCCAAATGAAACATTGGACAAACCACAAGTGAGCTGCACATCGGGGAATGCTTCACTAATTCTACGAGTTCCCTCGATTAGTTCAGATGCGGATCGACGATCAGAGTCTAAACCTGTTGATATCGGTAAAACCAAAGGATCAATGAATATGTCGGAGATTGGGAGCCCATGAATATTCGAAGCTCGCTCGATCGCACGGCTCGCGATTTCAAACTTGCGATCTGCAGTACGAGCCATCGCTTCTTCAGGATCTTCGTCAATCGTTCCGATCACAAGGGCGGCGCCATAGTCCTTTGCGAGTTTACAAAACAGATCGAATTTTTCTTCACCTTCTTCGAAGTTCGCAGAATTGATGATGCACTTGCCGCCTGCGGATTTGAGACCTGATTCAATAGTTATAGGCGATGTAGAATCAAGCATAAGCGGAGCATCAGCTTGCTGAACAATCCGAGATACAACTTCATGCATATCCGCTGGGCCATCACGGCCAGCGACATCCACATTGATATCCAAGATGTGTGAACCATCTTTCACTTGATTTTTAGCGAGCGAACAAATTCCTTCATAGTCTTCTGCTTCAAGGAGTCTTTTAAAAGCTCGTGACCCTGAAGAGTTGCAGCGCTCGCCGACAATGAGAAATGAAGCGTCTTGTCGATATTCAACAGCTGAATAGAGCGATGAGCAAGATGGTAATCGATTGCGAGAAGGAAGCGATCCCAGAGGTGTCTTAGCAACAAGATCAGACAAGTAGCTGATATGCTCAGGAGATGTACCGCAGCAGCCTCCGATTGCGTTGATGAGTCCTTCCTCTAGGAAGATCTTCATTGCATCGTGAAAACCTTGCGAAGTAAGAGGGTAGATGGTTTCCCCTTCGACGAGAGCAGGGATCCCCGCGTTGGGCATCACAGTGATCAGTCGATCCCAGCGAGAAGCAAGCGTTCTAACGCTTCGAACCATCTCGTTTGGTCCAGTTGCACAGTTCAATCCGAGCGACGCGATCGGAAGCGGGTGCAACGCTTCGATTGCGGCTTCGATTGAAGTTCCTACCAACATCGTTCCGGTTTGTTCAATAGTAATCGAAACCATGACAGGAACAGAATCTGGATCGAGCCCAAGATCAATCGCAGCTTTGCGAACCCCTGCGATTGCAGCTTTGATTTGGAGAAGATCTTGGCAAGTCTCAAGGAGGATCACATCAACTTTTCCTCGAATAAGCCCACGAGCTGCATCTGAATATGAATCTCTAAGCGCATCGAAACTGATTTGCCCAAGTGTTATCAGCTTAGTACCTGGTCCCAGTGAACCTGCTACAAACCGAGGCTTTGAATTTGTAGAGAGCTCATCAGCAGCTTCGCGAGCGATCGTCGCTGCAGCTAACGAAAGCTCTTCTGCACGATGAGCAAGATCAAACTCTCCGAGTGTATGTGCAGCTGCACCAAAGGTGTTGGTTGTGACAACATCAGCACCTGCTTTGAAATAGTTTGTATGAATCTCTTTGATCACATCAGGACGCGTGAGACAGAGTACATCAGGACAATTTTCACAACCCATGTAGTCAGTATCAATTTCGAGATCGTATCCCTGTGTTTGCGTACCCATTGCGCCATCCCAGATGAGGACTTGGCGATTGAGCAATTCTATGAGTGATGTTTGGGAGTTCATGGAGTGACTATATCCGATTATGCGAATGAAAGAATGAAACCGCACTTAAAATATAAAAAAACCCACTTATGGAAGTGGGTGGGAAAGTAAAATGGATTCTAAATCGAAGTTATTCAGATTACTGAGTAACAGTTTTTTTTGCACCGCTGCCTGGTTTCATGTTCCGTGAAGGCGATGAGTACTCAGAGCGAGCAGTAGTTTTAGGTCCTGAGCGTGGATACCCGTTACCTTTTTTAGGCTTGCGAGTCTTACTCGAAGATGCATTCAAAGGATGTGGAGCTTGCCCAGCTTTGGCGCCTTGCTTCTTGCGATTATTTGGTTTCTTTGACTTTGGTTTATCCGTTCCAACAGCAGTTTGGGGCTTTGCTTCAAACTCTTTCTTCGGAGTATAATCTCTATTAAATTTTGGCTTTGGAGCTGATGATCTATTTGAAGGAGCAGGTCTTTGTGAGTATTCAGTTCTTTCTGAAGACTCAGATCTTTTAGAATATTCAGATCTGTTCGATGATCTTGAGCTTGAGTTTGAACGACGATCATCTCTTGGTTGATCTGAGTTTGACCGTGATCGTGAGTTCCGATTACGATGATTGCTTCTTGGACCCGAGCCGCGGGATCCATAGTTCGTATTCGAGCGTGAACGGCGCGATGGTGGAGGAGCTTCGAAAGTCAGATCTTCATGATCTTGAGCAGCTTCAATATTCGCTTTGGTTCGACGAATGATGGATTGATAAATTCCCATCTCGCTCATGTCACACATTGAAATCGCGATACCAGTCGCACCAGCTCGAGCGGTTCGTCCGATACGATGAACATATGTCTCAGGATCGATAGGCATATCGAAGTTGACAACATGAGTAATCTCATCAACATCGATTCCACGTGAAGCGATATCCGTCGCGACGAGAATTTTAGTTGATCCGGATTTGAAGCGCCTCATCGCTCGTGTACGAGCGTTTTGAGTTTTATCACCATGAATAGCTTCTGCATCCATATTAAATCGGCGAAGTAGTTTGACAAGCTTGTCTGCGCCGTACTTGGTTCTCGTGAACACCAGTGATCGGCCGACTTCCTTTTCGCTGAGCAATCGTTGAAGAAGCTCAGGTTTTACATCACGATCAACAAAGTAAATACGCTGTGTTATCGCGTCAACAGTTGTTGATTCAGGAGCGGTTTCAATCTTGACAGGCTCGTGCAGAATCGAAGCAGCAAGCTTGCGGATCTCAGATGAGACAGTCGCTGAGAAGAACAAAGTTTGTCCATCAGGCGGAATCATGTCTACAACTTTACGGATATCAGTAATGAAACCCATGTCGAGCATGCGATCAGCTTCGTCGAGCACGAGCGTTTCGATTCTGCTCAGATCAATGTGCCCTTGATTGATAAGATCTAAAAGGCGTCCAGGGGTAGCAACGAGTACATCAACTCCTGCACGCAGTTCACGGACTTGTTTGCCTTGGCTCACGCCGCCGAAAACAACAGTGTGGCGTAGCTTAAGATGCTTTCCGTACCCTACGAAGCTATCAAAGATCTGCATTGCAAGTTCACGCGTTGGACAAAGTACCAAGGCGCGAGGAGCTCTGCTCTGATTGTTTCCACGACTTTTTCCGCCTCCACTCTTCGCATCTGCGAGACGATGGAGAATTGGAAGAGCAAAGGCACAGGTTTTACCAGTGCCAGTTTGTGCACATCCAAGGACATCTCGGCCTTCTATCGCAACAGGAATTGCTTGCGCTTGGATAGGTGAAGGGGTTGAGTACCCGCGGTCAGTTACCGCGCGAACGATGGGCTCTGCGAGCCTTAGTTCAGTGAAATTCATATGTGTTTTGTTTCTTTATCCGGAGTATTCGGGTATCGGGTGCCCGTGAAACCGGAATGACAAAGAACGCTTTGGTTCTTTAACGCCACCGGCGTGATTGAATGCCCATGATCCCGATTGTCCATGGTGCGGTTAATAGTAGGCGTGCAGATTACAAATGTCGATGTTAAGTATCTTATTGAACAAACGATAAATCCTTCTCTGTCATGGTACTAGATACATTATTGGACTGAGAAAATGAGATTGTGAATGGGCATAAAAAAACCGCTTCACTAGGAAGCGGTTTTCATTATTTGATGAAGCGAGTGATTTACCAGCCGCCGCCACGGTTTCCACCGCCGCCGCCGCCGCCACCACCGTAGCCGCCACCGCCGCCACGGTTACCACCGCCGCCGCCGCCGCCGTAACCACCACGGCCACCGCCGCCGCCGCCGCCACCGAATCCGCCTCCACCGCGTGGACGCTCTTCGCGAGGACGAGCTTCGTTAACTACGAGTGCTCTGCCGTCAATGTCTTGGCCATTGAGCTTTTCGATTGCTTCGTGTCCGGCATCATTGTCTGCCATTTCTACGAAACCGAATCCGCGTGAGCGGCCGGTTTCACGATCACTCATGACGCGTGCAGATTGAACCTCGCCGATCTGTGTGAACAGTTCGTTGAGTTCTTGATCATTCATCGAGTACGGGAGGTTCCCTACATACAAGTTCAGCATTGCTGTCTTCCAAATGCCCGTGAGTCATTTCTATATCGAGAGAGAGAGTCGGGCATCTTCTTCGTCGACCGCAACACCGGATGGCGATGCGAACAATCCTAGCCCAGTCAAAGGAATATTTGGAAGAAATATGAGAATATGATGCTCGAATTTAAGCAAATAAGGGGCATTTAGACATTTACAGCATTCGATTCAGATTGTAAATAGATCGAAACTCACAAATTGCATTATCGAAAATCGGAGATCAAACACAAAAGTTCGTCATGAATGAGTCCATTTGTTGCGATTAGCTCACCAGATTCTGTTGATTCAATCCCGGCGAAATCTGAACACTGTCCACCTGCTTCTTCAACAATTGGTATCGCGGCTGCAAAGTCCCATAGACTTAGGACCGGTTCAACTACAGCATCGACGCGTCCGGTTGCAAGAAGAACCCATGCGTAGCAATCACTCCATCCTCGGAAGAGTTTCGATCGTTTATCAAGTTGATCGTAAAGATTTCGGAGTGGAGGTGTATCGAAATAACTTATTGAAGTTGTGTTCACCATTGATTCTGAGAGTGATAAGTTTTTCGTAACGGATGCTTGTTTAGGAGCGTTCGCTCCTTGGCGATGCCAACATCCGCATCCGACTGCTGCGTAAACTGCTTCATCAAGTGCAGGCATGACAATGACTCCGATGACTGGTTTGCCGTTTTGCAAACAAGCGAGCATTGTTCCGTAGAGTGGGACGCCGTGTACGAAGGAGATTGTTCCATCGATTGGATCAATAACCCATTCGTATTCTGAAGATCCGACGTGATGTCCGAACTCTTCGCCGAGAATTGAATCGTTAGGATAGATTTCAGAGATCCGTGAACGTAAATCAGATTCACAGTTACGATCCGCGATCGTGACAGGGGATCCATCGGTTTTTGTATCTTGATTGAGTTGTGCTGAGCCGAAGTATTCAAGAGTAATTTTAGAAGATTCACTCGCAGCTTGTAATGCAAAATCTAATCGTTGTTGGAGATGGTTACTCACGCGATTGCTCCACAGTGTTGATTGTTAATCTCATTTGCAAGTGAATCTTTGAGGTATTGAATATGCTCAGAAGTATGCGAAGCATTGATTGAAAGCCGGAAATAGATAGGGGCAGGTCCATTTGGATACTCCATCAAAGGGAGGATGATCCGTCGGTTGAGTAGATTCTGTTCTAGCCGTTTCATATTCATTTCATCTCCGATTGTGAATGCGAAAATACAAGTCGGGAGATCATGAGTCTCAATATCGAGCGATCGTAGCGTTTGACGAACTAGTGTAATGTTTTGCTTTAAGTTTTCATGGAGACTTGAATCAGTCTCTAAAAGATTGATTGCTTCAAGTCCTGCAGATACGAGAGCAGGGGATGCAGGAGTAGTGCATCGATACGCGATAGAGTGGTTGCGAGCAGACTCGACAGGGAGTGAGTCACCCATCACGATTCCTCCAGCGCATCCAAGTCCTTTTGCAAGAGTGGTTGTGATGATCAGTTGCTTCGAATTTAGATCGAGATGATTCGCTATACCTCTGCCTTGTTCTCCAAGGACTGCGAATCCGTGACAATCATCGAGAATGAGCCAGTCAGATTCTCGAAGTATGTTGAGTAGTTGATTTGATGGAGCAAGATCGCCATCAGTCGTGAATACAGAATCAGTGAGAATAACTGCAGGTCCATTTAAACTGCAAATGATCGATTTTGCATGGATTGCATCAAGATGATCGAATGGATGCAGTTGCATCTGTGCGAGTTGAGCAGCATCTTTCAAACTCGGATGTGCACGTGAGTCTATGAGTGCATGTTTGACACCTAGATTTTGTAGGCCTTGTAAAGCTGCAAGATTAGCGGTGTATCCATCTGGAACGAGAAGCCCTGAATGTAGATTCGTAAACGATGTCAGTCGGGTTTCGAGTTGGGAATGCGGACGAGCATTCCCAGTCGTTTCTCTACTCGCTGAGCTTGAGAGACCGAACTGATCTACTGCTCGTTGTGCTGCAGCGAGGACTTTGGGATGATGGGCTAGCCCAAGATAGTTACAGCCTCCGAAGGAGAGGTAATGAATTGAGCCTCTACGGATACTGGTTGCATTACAAAAATCTGATGGAATATTTGGCATCTATGACAATTATCGTCAGGTCAGGCCCTCAAGGCGCTGTATTTGGTTGGGAAAGCTGTGGATTGAACTTACGACAAGATATTTGCGAAGCGAATACGATGTCCCTAGACTACTCAGAGCCACTTATGCTGTACGAACTGGTACAGTGATTGGAATACAACGAAATGAGGAGAATTTTGATGTCAATTTGGGCGCAGACTAAAAAGTATCTACATATGGCAGCCGCTGGGGGGCTACTGCTCGGATCATCTGCAATAGCAGGGAATATCGAAGCAGATGATCTCAAAGTCATGCAACTACCCATCCGTACAGATGGACCAAAGAGTCTTGATCCGATTGAAGGCTCAACTACTTATGACAACATGGCTTGCGTTCAGTTCTACGAGACATTACTCACCAACAAATACACGAATCCGATGGAGATGGAGCCTCTCCTTCTATCTGAGATGCCTACTACAGAAGATGAAGGTACAACTTGGCATTTTAAGCTCAAACCAGAAGTGTATTTTCAGGATAACGAGTGCTTCCCAGAGGGTAAAGGACGAGTAATTTCCCCAGATGATGTGTTTTACTCACTCAAACGACTCGCAGATGATGAATATCAGCTCGAAAACTGGTGGCTTCTTGATGGAGCGATTCTCGGATTCAACGAATACAAAGATACTCAGAATGCTGCAGATCACTTTGATTACGAAGCCAATGTAGAAGGATTTCGCAAGATCAATGATCTTGAGTTTGAAATCGTCCTTACTAAACCTGTCTACCGATTCCTCTACATCCTTTCAATGTTCCAAACTTCAGTTGTTGCTCATGAAGCAGTTGACTTCTATGGCGAAGATTTCGCTCGAAACCCAGTTGGAACAGGACCATTCATTCTTGATTCATGGGTACCAAAGCAGTCTCTAACTGCGAATCGTAATCCAAACTACCATCCAGTCTTTTACCCTGAACGTTCAGAATGGTCTAAGACTGATAAGAGAAATCGTTTGCACAGAGCAGGCGGAGAGCAAGTTCCATTTGTGGATCGCATCGAGTTTACAATGTTTGTTGAGGATCAGCCGATGTGGCTTGAGTTCTCAAAGGGCAAGCTTGGATATTCTCAGGTTCCTGAAGAGTACTACACCGAAGCATTTGATCTTGCTTCAAAGGAGCTTAATGAGGACATGCTCCGCAAAGGGATTCGGCCTCACTCCAATCTGTTGCTCGATTTCACTTTCCGTGGATTCAACATGGAAGATGATCTGCTCGGCGGATACACACCTGAAAAAATCGCACTTCGAAGAGCAATCTCGTACGCGATTGACCTCGAAGAGATTAACAAAACATTCTACAACGGACGACGGATTGTGTACGACGGACCAATTCCTCCAGGTCTAGAAGGGCATCCAGAGAATCATCGTTCAGATGCTGCTGCACGCGGACCTAACCTTTCTATGGCGAATCAGAAGCTCGCAGAAGCTGGATACCCAAACGGAGAAGGTTTGCCTCCGATTCGCTTTGTGACTTCACAAAATACATTGAATAACTCAGTATCTGAAATGCTCAAGCGCCAGCTCGCTCAAGCAAATATTCAGCTTGATACCTTGTTCCTAGATTTCTCGACTCTTATTGAGAATATCAACAAGAAGAAGGCGCCAATGTTTGGGTTTGCATGGGCAAGCGACTATCCAGACGCTGAGAACAACCTCGCTTTGTTCTACGGCCCGAACGAATCACCTGGTTCGAATCACTACAACTACAAGCGTCCAGAATATGATGCTCTGTATGAGCAAGTGTTGACAATGAGTCCAAGCGATGAACGCACAGCGATTTACGAGCAGATGAGAGATATGGTGCTCGATGATTGTGTCTATGTAGGCGGTATGGCTCGTGAACGATTCTACTTGATCAACCCATGGTTGACCAACTGTAAGCCAACCGAACGCTATTATGGGTGGTTCAAGTTCCTTGATGTCGACGATGAGGCAAGGGACTGATATTTGCAATCAGTCGGTAACTCTACCGACTCAGGAAAACCTACCAATAAGGTTCCGGAGCTGCACCCGTGTGGAATTATATCGTTCGCAGAACGCTTTACAATATACCTGTCTTCTTGAGTATCGTCTTTGTCGTGATGCTCGCACTCCGGGTCAATGATCCGGTTTCTGCGCAGCTCGGCAAGAATGCAACCCAAAAGCAGGTTCAGTTACTCACTGAAGACATGGGGCTCGATCAGCCATTTCATATTCAATATGTAATCTTCCTCAGAGATCTCACATTGATCTGGAAACCGATCGAAGAGCGAGCTGATGATCAACCTGCGACGAAATGGACACGGAAAGTAACCCGGAGTTGGGATCAGCAGTTACCTGTTTCAGAGATGATTCTCAAAGCAATACCTCCCAGTTTGGCAGTTACAATCCCGACATTGTTTATAACTGCAAGCATTGCGATTTGTGTCGGGTTGATATCCGCATTTAATCGAGGAAAATTCGCAGATAAAACGCTGATGTTTGTCGCAGTCATCGGGATGAGCATCTCGGTACTTGTCTACATCATCATCGGGCAATACTGGGGGGCTTTCTTGCCGTCTCTCAGGTTTGCTGATTGGCCGTTCCAAGTATCTGTTGATGCTTCCGCGGGTGCAACCAGATGGTTCTTCTTCAACCCTTCCAACTGGGTCGCGTACTGCATGTTGCCTGTCATGATCAATGTGACTGTTGCACTTGGATACGACACACGGTTCTACCGTGCGGTTATGGTCGAAGAATCTCAACGAGATTACATCAGAACCGCACGAGCGAAAGGTGCGAGCACTCGACGAGTGATGTTTGTACATATGCTCAAGAATGCGATGATCCCGATTATTACTCGGATCATGATTTCATTGCCGTTCGTTATTACTGGATCCATTCTGATTGAAGTCTACTTCGGGATTCCTGGTATGGGTAGGACTTTGATCAACGCGATCAACGCAAAGGATTTTCCGGTGATTCAGACCTTCACGGCTCTCTTCGCCGCATTGTTTATCGCCTCTAATATTCTCACTGATGTGCTCTATGCACTCGCCGATCCGAGAGTGAGGCTCTCATGAAAATCAAAGCACGCATCAACGAATCTCCTTCACTTCGTAAACTCTTCGCTAATCGAGGCGCAGTCATCGCGATGGGGATTATCTCCTTCTATCTCGTGCTCTTTGTATGGATTGTTTCGATGCAGTTCCTTTCATGGTTTGGGAATACGACTGATTGGTTCGACATCAGTGAGCGCCCAGTGATGGGAGCAATGCTTCCTGAGCGTGCACTCGATCGTGTTGGCGCGAGTAATGAGCCTGGGTTTGGATTAACATCTGAGCCTTCTAAGCGAACCGAACAAGCAAAGTTTTACTTCGAACAAGTACGATCAATATTTGTAGAAATGGAACAAGCTGAAGAAGAGAACGGGCATGCTCGTTCACTCCAAGAAGTGCTTGATGCTAATAGCTTGGCAGAGTTGCGTGTTGTTGACCATCCAATCGAAGAACTTCGTGAGATTTATCAACGAGGCATGGATGTATTTGAGCAGCAAGACACGCTTCGAAAGCTCAGACCAAAGATCGTGAAAATCGATATTGCTCTCGAAAAACTGGAGAGTTACACTCAGCAATTCCAAAGCATTACGGATCGTAAGAGTGTAGAGTTTGAAAATCTTTGTGAAGATACAGGCTATACACTCGAAGATGTAATTAACTATCTCGATGAGTATTCCGAAATTGCTCCTGTCAAAGAAGACCCGCTTGCTTTAGTGGATACAACACTTTTGCAGGATGCGATGGATGCGCTTTTAGATTACGAACCATTGGAGCCTGTGTATGATCAGACTCTCATACTAGATATCCAAAGCTCGATTGACTTCGCTGGAGAAGGCATCGATAACGCGGTAGATGCGAAACTCATTGAAGTTGAACCAATCCTTGCTGAGTTGTTTCCTCAACCTACAGGAGTTGAAGGCGTCATCTACAAGTTCCGATTGATGCTGGGTACAGATCAACAGGGACGATCAATCATGCTTCGAGCTTTGTATTCAGCGAAAATCGCGATACAAGTTGGGCTCATTGTTTCGTTTATTGCAGTTCTGTTTGGTTCGATTATTGGAGCGGCCGCAGGATACTTCGGGGGATACATTGACCATTTAGTCATCTGGTTGTATTCCACATTCAGCTCGATCCCGTATTTGGTTCTACTAGTCGTGCTCGCGTTCATGTTTACTGGTTCGATCTTTGAAGGGACTCTCATCCCGCTCTATGTCGCGTTCTGTCTAACTTATTGGATTGGTCCATGTCGTGTAACCCGAGGCGAAGCACTCAAGCTCAAATCGCTTGACTATGTTCAAGCTGCTCAAGCACTCGGTGCAAGTAAATCACGCATCCTTCTCAAGCACATCATCCCAAACACATCTCACTTGATGTTCATCAACTCCTCTTTGCTGTTTATCGGCGCGATCAAAGGTGAAGTCGTCTTGACATTCCTTGGGTTAGGCCTCAAGGAGGGCGCGAGCTGGGGCATCATGATTTCCCAGTCAAAGCCTGAAGTCGTATCAGGTTTCTTCTGGCAGATCGGTGCTGCGACTTTCTTCATGTTTGTACTTGTTCTCGCATTCAATATCCTTACGGATGCTTTACAAGACGCGTTTGATCCCAAGCATGTAGGGTAAAAAATTCATTCAACTAAAAAGCCCCGCAAATCGCGGGGCTTTTTTAATAAGCTGATACAAATGATTAGGAGCGAGCGGATTCGAATCGCCTAGAAATTTCTCCCCAGTCAATAATCCTCATAAATCCTTCAACATAATCCGCTCTGCGATTTTGATATTTGAGATAATAAGCGTGCTCCCAAACATCGACTCCTAGTAATGGAATCGCACCACTGAAAAGCATGTCCTGTTGATTTTGCATCTGGGAGATCAACAGCCTGTTGGACATTGGTTCATAAACTAACCAGCCCCAGCCTGAGCCTTCGACTTTGGTAGCTGCGAGAGTGAACTGTTTAGTAAACTTTCCGAATGATCCAAAGTCCCGATTGATAACAGCGAGTAGATTTCCAGTAGGTTGTCCTCCGCCACCATCGAACTCAGATTTCATGCTTTTCCAGAACAATGTGTGATTGATGTGTCCACCCATATGGAAGCTGAGTTGTCTTTGCCAATGTTGGATTAGATTTGCATCGCCTTGATCCCAGCGGATGGCATTAAGCTTTTGGAGAGCGTTGTTGAGCCCACGAACATATCCTGCATGATGTTTGTCATGATGTATTCGCATTGTTTCTTCGTCGATTACTGCTCTGAGTGAATCGTATGGGTAAGGCAGTGGTGGGAGTGTGTATTCATCTTTGTCCTTGTCCCATCCCAGGTCGTCTTGAGTTAAAATTCCTGAGGTTGCTTTCGCGCTCGCGACATTTGATACCAAAGCGCTCGTCACTCCAACAGCGGCGAGTCCTGCACATGCTTTTCTTCTTGAAATCAGTTGATCCATTAGTATGTCCTTTGAGTTTAAGCTTCAGTGATATTTAGTCTTGTCGGCCTTCAATTGCCGAGATAAGGCAAGCTGCTCCTAATAATAGCAAATCATCAACATGCTCATCTTCTTCCATAATAGATACGCCTAGGCGAAAAATAAATGGATTAAAGTACTGACGGAACAGTGCAATATCAGAGTTCGTGTTGATTGCGGTGATCAGATACCGTTGAGGCAACAGAATCGAAGCGAAGTCTACGTACCTTCTTGCAATTGGAGCAAAAGAGCCAGTCTCATGTATTTTTGCAATAGCTTCTCCGTTTGGGTTGAAAATTGTCCATTCATCTCTTACGAACGACGATTTCATCCCTTTACGGCGCAATGTTCCAAGTGAAGTGCCATCAGGTATCGTGATTGAATAACTCGCTCCAAAGTCAATTATGCTTTGTGCTTGGAGAGACAGGAGTTCTTCGCTCATCCCTTCATCAGTATAAAGCTTGATGTCTTCTTTGAGCTTGAATGCTTTTTGTTTGCAGAATCCTATGACTGATCCTTGTTCGTCATAGACATGGAAGGCCGCTCCAAAGAGTTTGAGGACCTTACGGCGGATGGTGTATTTTTCGGTTGATGACAATGTATTTCCCCTAATATGTATGAGGAATAAGTGTAACTAAAAAAGAACCCGCTTGTGCGGGTTCTTTTGTGAAAAGGCTATATGTATCTAATCGGATTTAGCTGTCAGATTCGCCGACTGCCCAGCGACGGAAGTTGGAGACTTGCGCCGATCCGACAAGATCGCGGACTGACTTCGAAGGTTCCATTACGAATGGTTGCTCAAGGAGTGCAACTTCGGAGAAGAACTTCTTCATGCCGCCTTCGACCATTTTCTCAGCAATTTGTTCAGGCTTTCCTGATTCCATTGCTTGCTCGATTCTGAACTTGCGCTCTTTCTCGACGAGTTCTGAAGGGATATCTTCTGAAGTGAGTCCCAATGGGCGAGGCATTGCAGCAGTGATGTGCATTGCGAGTTGCTTGAGGACTTCTTCACCGATTTCGCCTTCGACTTGGATCAAGGATCCGGTCTTGCCGTCATGATGAACGTATGTTCCGTAAGTGGTCTTGCCTGCTTCGCCGATGAGCTTCTCGATCTTATCGATTGAGATGTTTTCACCGGTTGTGATACGGAGCTCATCAATAGCAGCATTCATCTCATCTGTCGGCGAGATATTCCCTGCGTCTGACTTAAGAGCAATCTGAGCGATTGCTTTGACTGCATTGATGAATGTATCGTTCTTCGCGGTGAAGTCAGTTTCAGCTTTGACTTTTACAAGGACCGCTGATGAACCGTCTTCTGAGACTGCGATTTCTACACGGCCTTCGCCTGCAACACGATCAGACTTTGCTTCCATCTTGCCTTTGAGCTTCTTGCGGAGCAAGATTTCAGCTTTTTCAACATCGCCGTCTGCTTCGACGAGTGCTTTTTTGCATTCCATCATTGCGAGACTGGTTTTGTTACGAAGACTCATCACATCTTTTGCACTGATATTCGACATTTGTGTACTCTCCGCCCGATGTGGGCAACAGTCGAGGAGATGGAGGCCATCTCTTTGTTTGGTGACTATTAAGTTTGACTATCGAGCATTGTGTTTCAATGGCTCGGATTATATTCGATATGGTTTGATCTCAAGACTCAGCAGGTGCTGCTGCATTTGCAGTCGCTGTTGCTTCACTTGCGGTATCTGCTGAGCTGTCGTTCGCACGGAACTGAGCACGGCTTGAACGACGAGGAGTTGAAGAATCTGATGATGAAGATTCTTCGCGGCCCTTCGATGATTCAACTCGTGATTGCTTGCCATCTGAGATTGCTTTGCAAAGCTCGCGGACGATTACGTCAATCGAACGCATTGAGTCGTCATTACCTGGGATAGCGATGTCGACCATGTCTGGATCACCGTCGGTATCGATCAAACAGATAGTTGGAATTCCGAGCTTGCGTGCTTCGCGAAGTGCAGTTGTTTCACGATTGACATCGATTGCAACAACAGCACCTGGCATCTTGTTCATGCGGCGAATGCCGTCAAGGTTACGCTTGATTTTACGCATTTCACGACGAAGCTGTGACTCCATCTTCTTTGAGTAGCTTTCAAAGTTGCTATCTGCTTCGATTGCTTCGAGTTCTTCGAGTCTCTTGAGGCGACTGCGAATCGTTCCGAAGTTGGTAAGGGTACCACCGAGCCAGCGTTCAGTGACGTAATGCATTTCTACATCGCCGACGCGTTGTTCGATTACACCTTTCGCTTGGCGCTTGGTGCCTACGAAACAAATGTCTTTGCCACCAGCAACAGTCTTGGTGATAAATTTGCGAGCGAGCAACAAACCTTTGACGGTTTCTTTGATGTCGATGATGTGGATTCCATTACGACGACCATAAATGTATGGTGTCATTTTCGGGTTCCAGCTACTTGATCGCTGTCCGAAGTGGATTCCTGATTCAATGAGATCTTGTACGAGAGTGTTGGCCATGATACTTATCCGTTCCTTGTCAGCGGCACCGGCAGCATAATCGGAAACTGCTCGAGGGCGCTTTGGTTACGAATCCAGATCAACAACAAAGATGCTGTTAACCTTATTTTTGTGAAAATATATCCCAAACGGGTATGTCCAGATCCGATTTACCTGAACGGGTAAGTATAGAAGGCTAAATCAGACAAACAAGCGGGTTTATCGTGAAGAATCTGATCGGCACCCTAACAAATGAAATACAGGTAATTTGTTCAGATTTGCTCATCCAGTAGAATTTATACGCTCGGGTTTGAGTCGGCACTGTAATAGGTCGATCGAATGGGGAGAAAACCCCTACTAGGTTGAGTTTTAAGAAACTGGAGAATTGAAATGTCCAATAGCGGGCTCATAGTGCGACGATCTGAGCGATTTGAAATATCGATCCCAGGTAAAGTGCGCGTAGCGATGGCTCATGTCGATCAGGTTCAGTTTGCCAAAGGTGTTGGTGATGAGAATCGATGGATATCGATCGACATCGTAGATTTCGGCGAAGGAGGAATCGGGTTTATTTCTGATGTCTTCTTTGCAAGAGGACTCTCGCTTGAAGTTGAGATTCCTGAAATTGGTAATCCAGACGGGGCTGCACTCATCCAATGTGAAATGTGCGTAAAACGAGTACAGATGACGGATCGTCGTCCTGCTTATCTAGTCGGCTGCGCTTTCTCAAAGTTAAGTGAAGAGAGCAAAAATACAGTCGAAGAAATGATTGATCAACTGCTCGGAATGAATGACAGAGATGAAAGCGAGGGCATTAACAATGCTTGATTCCTCAGAGTTTATCATCCAGGCACTAATCGAAGCTGAAAAACTTACTGAGTTAGATGCTGAGAAGCTACGTGCAGTTACTCAAGAACAAGAAATGGACTTTGACGAAGCAGTCATTCGGACGAGCTATGTCTCGACGACGGATGTCGCGGTCGTGAAAGCATCAATATGTGAGTACCCATTTACAGATCTCACAAAGTTTGATATTGATATCCGTCAATCTCGATGTATGCCAAAGACTGTGTCGGAACGCTTAAGAACTTTCCCACTCTTTATCCTTGGAGACATCGCTACAGTCGGAATGGAAGATCCACTCGATCTGCAGGCAATTGACGAGCTTCGCCAAGTGCTAAAAAAGCAGATTGATCCAGTTGTGTGTGATGCAATGCAGCTTCGCATGCTGATAACTCGTTCATATACACTTGATTCAGGTTCTGCACAAGTTGTTGATGGAACGGATGATATTGATATTGATATTGCAGAACAGCCTGTGGTTGCTGCAGTAAATCAAATCTTATTCTCAGCTGCTGATATCGGATCGAGTGATATTCATATCAATCCTGATGAAAAATCACTTCTACTACGATATCGAGTTGACGGTGTACTTCAATCGCATCGTGGACCAGAGCTCTCGATGCATGAAGGGTTGATTCAGCGATTAAAAGTCATGGCACATCTGGATGTAACGCAAACCAGACGGCCTCAAGATGGGAAGTTCAGATTCAAACACAATGGAGTTGCGATTGATGTTCGTTTGAGCATTATTCCAACAATCCACGGCGAAAACGCAGTAATGCGATTGCTATCCACTGCAAGTTCCATCGGACAGATTAAGGACTTGGGAATGCCCTTAGATGTAACGGATGCGTTTGGTCAAATGATTGCCAAACCTCACGGAATCATCTTGGTAACGGGTCCAACCGGCTCAGGTAAAACAACAACTTTGTATACCGCTCTCAATGAGATCAATACGCCTGATAGAAATATCATGACGATCGAAGATCCAGTTGAAATTCGATTGCCATTGATTAGACAGGTTCAAGCGAATGCCGAGATCGGGCTAACATTCGCAAGTGCTTTGCGATCAATGTTGCGTCAAGACCCAGATGTGATACTGCTTGGAGAAATTCGAGATCCAGAAACCGCGAAGATTGCAGTCCAATCTGCATTGACAGGTCACTTAGTCTTCTCGACTTTACATACAAATGAAGCGATTGGTGCGATTCCAAGATTGCGTGAGTTCGGGGTTCCAGCATTCGCGATTAACAACGCATTGCTTGGAGTGATGGCGCAACGCCTTGTTCGTCGTGTCTGCGGAGAGTGTTGTGTTCCAGAGACTCCGAATGAAGATTCACTCGCTGAACTGGGAATTAAACTCGGAGATGGCGATTCGTTTGTTCGAGGTCAAGGATGCGCGAAGTGTATGAGCCTCGGATACAAGGGACGAATCGGCGTGTATGAGTTGCTCTGTGCGACCAAAGATGTTCGAAACTTGATCGATCAGAACGCATCTGCGAGTGAGATTAATGAAGTTGCTCGATCACAAGGTATGCGATTAATGCTCGAAGATGGCATCGAGAAAGCACGCCTTGGTCTTACAACCATAGATGAAGTTCGAAAACTCCACGCAACTATTGATATCAAACTCTCATCAGACCCTGATGATGCTTCATACAAGCTTAGTGCTTGATAGATAAGGATTGATCATGTCTACGACTTTCAAATATCGGGCAGTAAATGATTCAGGTGCTCGAAAATCGGGAAGGATCGATGCGGCTTCAGAACAATCTGCTATTAGATTGCTTACTGAGCAAGGCCTTGTACCTCTTTCAATGAAAGAGTCGAACTCAAGTCTTTTCACTACACGAAAAGGCAAAGTAACCAAGGAAGAAGTTGCGACGTTAACTCGGGAAATGAATGTACTAGTAGAAGCAAGCATTCCGATTGCAAGAGGCTTGATGTCGATCGGTGAACACGAAAAAAACCCAGTTCTTCGAGACATGGTCATCGACATCGCTTCGATGATCGAGTCAGGCGAAAAGATCACCGTTGCTTTTTCGAAATACCAAAATGTATTCGGTGATGTATATATCGAAACACTCCGCTCTGCAGAGAAGACGGGCAAGATCGGTCCAGTGACTGCGCATCTCGCAGATATGCTCGAAAGAAATATTGAAACGAGTCAGCAGATAAAACGTGCTTTGTCATACCCCATCATCGTAGTTTGTTTCGTTGCGCTCGCACTCGGAGTAATCGTCATCTTTGTGGTACCAAAGTTCGCAGTGATTTTCGAAGCAAACGGAGTAGAGCTACCGATTACCACTCGTGTTATTCGTGGAATGGGATCTTCGCTCACTCAATACTGGTGGATGTATTCAGGTCTTGCAGTCGTCGCTGCGATTGCATTGCAAAAATCGTGGAAGAACCCTGTAGGGCGATTCCGTATTGAGATACTTCTCCATAAGTTACCTTATATCGGTGCGATGTTTACCGCTGTAACTACTGCTCGATTCAGTCGAGTGATGGGAATCAGTCTTGAATCAGGAATTGAAGTCATTGAAGCGATTGAAATTGCTGGGAGTTCAACAGGACGACCAGTGTTTCAAGATGAGTGTGTACGGATGTGCGATCGGATGAGAACTGGAGATGCTCTTCCAGATGTAATTAACGGCGCGACTGGATTACCAAACTTTGCTCGAAGATTGTTTGGGTCTGGGAAAGATGCCGCAGAACTTGCTCGTGCAGGCAAGATCATCGCTCGTCATTATGATCGACAATCCGATCATCTTGCGAAGAACATCAACACCATTATCGAACCGATGATCACTATCGCAATGGCAGGAGTTGTTCTCCTGGTTGCTTTGTCTGTGTTCTTACCAATGTGGCAAATGATTAGCATCAACAAATAACTAGGAATACCTATGAGAACCAAATCACACAACGCTTTTACATTGATTGAAGTACTCATCGTGGTAGTCATACTTGGAATCCTCGCAGCTGTCGCGATTCCAAAGTTTGCTACTGCAACTGAGGATGCAAAGTCATCCTCAGTACAGAGTGTCGTTGCAGGAGTACGTTCGTCAATTGCAACCTATCGCACGAGCGCAGTAATCCAAGGGGACTCGCCGTATCCAACTCTGTCACAACTTGGAGATGGATCAGTGCTCAAGTTTGAACTTCCTACGAATCCTTATTCTGGAGCAGGAAGCGTTCAAGCAGTTAACCAGACTCAGGCATTAGCGAGATCGGTTGTAAATCCGACAACCGTTGGTTGGAACTATTACGTCAATAATTCATCGAATCCGCCGGTCGCAATATTCTATTCAAACAGCAGTGATTCAACCGCTGTTTCAGACGGGAGCGGTGGTACCAAAACCGCAAACGAGCTTTAATGAAACGAGAGCAAGCCAAATCTAGATGTATCTCGAAGCAGAATGGTTTTACTCTGCTCGAACTCATGATTGTTGTTGTGATCATGGTAATTATTTCTGTCTCCGTGCTTCCTGCGATGGGTAACATCCGGACAATGCGAGAAGGAGCTGCGCGCGATGATCTCGTGCGCATGATCGAGGTCGCAAAGGGGCGATCGGTCGCGTCAGGAATGCCATATGGGCTAGAAGTGAATCTTTCGACCCATGTGATCCGTTTGGTACAGGTGAACAGCCTTGGAGAAACGGAGATCACATACGACCCATTGACAAATGGAGAACGAACGATTGATCTCTCCATTGTCTATCCAGGTGTAACCATTCTTTCAATGATCAACGGCGATGGTGATAGCGGATCAGGAACAATTTGGTTTGATTACGAAGCAACTCCGCATACTCGGAACGATTCCGGTGCATTCGTATCGCTGAATTCAGAGTCTGCAACCATAACCTTGAGTTCGAGAGAGCAGATTATTGTCTACCCATATTCTGGCGCAATGGAGGTGCAATGATACTGCAGAAGGCATTGAATAACTACAGACGGCGTACTTGCAATGGGTTCACACTCATCGAAGTTGTGATCGCGGTGATTGTACTTGCAATCGCTGTGCCGCCCACGCTTAACTTAATGGACTCAGCTTCTGCTGGCCGAGTTGATGCTGTAAATACAACGAGAGCTACATATCTGACAACGATCATTCTTGAGACAGTTATCGCTGACATGACTAGCAATGATCCATTGTTAGGATTTGAAGCTCTCGCCGATTCAAATGCATATTTAAACACATCTTCAACTGGACTCTTCGATCGCTTATCGTCTTTAACTACAGCATATACGAATGTTGGTTTGAAATACTCAATCACAATCAGCTCCCTTGTCGCTTCTGACGGGTTGGTCTCAGAAACGGAAAGCGAGAATGTGTTTAGGACAGTATCAGTCAATGTCGGATTTACTTCTGCATCAACAACTTCGTATCAAATGCCTACTTCAATCATGGTCTCGGAGATGTGATGAAGAATCAAAGATCACTCTATTATCATGGTTTTACAATCCTCGAGCTTCTCGCGGCGATTGTTGTGATGTCAATTATTAGTGTGACATTGATGCCTGTCATGAGTGCAGCATCAGAGTCGTATACTGTATCTCGCCAAGCTCGAAGCTCTACCGAGCGTGCTGGGTTTGCGATCGATCGAATTCTTCGAATAATCCGTGAAGCTCCGATTGGAACAGACAATTCTGGAGTTGGTATTACAACATCTACGAGTTCCTCAGTTGAGTTTACTGATGGGTCAGGTTTGCAACTCACTGGTACTACTCTTGAGATGCTTGTACCTGGCAGCTCTCCAGTTCCATTGTGCTTTGATATGGAATCATTTGAAATTCAGTACCTAGCAGAGGACGGTATTACGAGTAGCGCAATAGCGCCGTCAACAACACATCGATTTGCAATTATCTTAACGACTGACAATGTCACTATGTCTGCTGTTGCATTTCCTCGTGTTTGGATTGGACAGGAGTAAGTGACAATGAAAGCACAACTGCCAAGTCAATCTGAATCTCGTAAAGGCACAGTCCTCATCGTTCTCGTGGTGATCATGGCTATCTTGGCTCTCGTTGTAGCAGGTGCAGTACGACCAGTTCGAGATGAATCTGATATTGCAACTCTCCGTGTTGAAACTGTTCGTGCTTTTTACGCCGCAGAGAGTGGGGGAATCATCCTGATGAATGGTGTTATTGGACAATCAACGATGCCAGTTGAAGGAAGCACGATTCAACTTAACGGTCAACAAATACTTTTTGTTCAAACTCCGGATTCGCAACCAGTTGCAATTGTCGAAGGGATTTGTGGGGATGCTCGAAGAAGGGTCTCGTTTACGACCGAATAACCTTAGTTGTACGATTTGTACAGAACGATAACAAAGATATCATCAAATAATTCCGATTTTGGGGGTATCAAAATTGGACTCTCGGGGAAACTTCAAATGAACAACAGCGGCTATAAACTCATCATATGCCTATCACCAGATTCACTGAGTGCGGCGAAAGTTCGCAAGGGACGAGTTCTACAAGCAGAACAGATCGATATCAATCAAGTTGAGATGAACGGGTGTTCATTTCAAGATATGCAACCACTGGATCAACCACTTCGACAACTAATTTCACGATTTGGTTTTCGAACTACACCGCCAGCGACGGTAATCTATCATTCTTCATCGCTATCACAGCAAGTTCATACATTCAACTTGACTGGATCCTCAGCTATTGATGCTGCAACGGCGAAGATTCGCGAAAGTATTGGGCTGATTGACCCTGTAGAATCGTTTGCTCTCAGCTCAAAGAATGCAGATTCTAACTCAACGATGACACTCGTCTTTAGTGAGCGTGAAGAGCAACTACGAGCACTATATGCATGGTTGAATCGATCAAATATCAAAGTCGATACTTTCATACCAACAAGCGTTGCAGTTATGGAGACAGTCTCGATCATCGCTGCGAAAGCTGAGCCTGAAACCGCAGTATTTTACTTGGGTGCTGATGTGAGTGTAATGGCGTATGCAACCGAAGATGGTCTCAAGTTGATTCGATCTGCAGAGATTGGATATCGTAAGCTGATTGAAGGATACCAACAAGTTCTCATGGATCATGCTCAAGGGGATGATGGAAATGAACTTGATGAAAATCAACTAGAAGCAATTTATAGAAAATCAGCAAACATGCTCTTTGAGCATGGGATACCGATTACAAATGATGAAGTGAATGGGATTCATTTAAGATCAACTGTACTACCGATTTTGGCGCCTGTTCTACAGAGATTCTGTATTGAAGTGAAACAGACATTCAGATTCGGGCTTGGTGGTATTGAAATGCCGAAGAATTTATTGCTCTGTGGCCAAGGTGGTTCAATACCACATATGAGCAAAGCGATCTCTCAGCATATCGATATGATGATCAAGCTTGATCCAACGCTCGAAGGCTCTACGCCGTTGAAAGCATTTAGTAGAGGGACTTTGGAAAGCTTCCTTGTTCATTCGAACTCTGCATTTAATGGACTGTTACCAGTTATCGCACAAAATGCAAAGACCAACTCGAGACTTACACGCAGTCTTGCTGTTGGTGCAGCTTGTGCAGTGATCGCAATGGGCGGCGAATATCTTGCTACAACTATGGAGAATGTAAATACTCAGCAGTTGATGAGTGAGAACGCTCCTCGACTTCTGACAGTCAATGAGTTTCAAAGCAAGATGGATTCAACGGTTATGATGTCTCACTTTATTAGTGATGTGTCGACTCTGGTAATCGATACAGTTGATAGTGTGCCGCAGTGGCATCTGTTCTTAGGTGAGTTATCAAAGCTCAAGCCTGATTCGGTGCGAGTCTTAGAGTTACGAGGAGAGAACACACTTGGAACTCCATACTTAGAAATCAACGGTATTGCAGTAGCTGAAAATGAAAAAAACTCAGGGTACTCGCTCAATCAGTTCGTCAATGACCTGTCGAGTATTGAAGCAGTTTCAGAAGTAAATCTTGGAGCCACTTCGAGAGTCAACGTTGGAAACGATCAGTGGGGTAGGAAGTTTACAATGAAGGTCACACTGGATCAGTTGCCGTTGCCTTATAAGTCACTCATTCTTGATCCAAACAGTATGACCAATCAGGAGATGCCATGAATCAAGAACTCCAGAAAAATTTTCTCATTAAACTCATTGCTGTTTCAGCAGTGCTCGCGGCCACATGGTTTTATGTTGTTGGTTCGCAATCAAAGAAACTACATACTTTGACGCAGCAACATGTGATGCAAGAGCATCAAGTCAAGCAAGGCGAGGAATTAATCACTCAATATGAATCACAGGTTGAGAATTCTGTTGCACAAATGAATGACGTTCGTACAACAATTTTTGAGCAACTTGATGTCAAGCAAGAGCTTAATCTTCATAAGTTGCTTCAAGATTCCGCTGAATCATTTGGTTTGACTGTTGCACGGATCGAGCCTTTGAGAACTGCGACCTCATCGAATATTGAGGATGATCCAAAGAAACTGATTACTCTTGAGACACATGAGTTCCGCGTTGAGTGTTCAGGGCCATACGATGGAATTGTTCGCTATATCGAGGATATAAGCACTTCGATGAACATGGCAAAGGTAGATTCTTTTCGTGTGATTCCACTCACAAGCGATAACGCTCGTTTGATTCTTCAAGCAACTACATACGAGCTCATTCAGTATCCTGAATCGATTGCAACTGCAATATCCAATACAACAGTTTTAATCGCTCTTCCAGGAGGAGCAAGCAATGAATAAAGTTAAGATTTCAACCGTTTATGTTCTCGCTGGAGTGTTGCTCCCAGGCGCTGTTATGGGTGGAGCAAGATTCATCGGGCAAGGCTCTTCCCAATCAAAGGCATCCAGCATCATCCATCAAACTCCACAGTTAGTGAGCTTTGAGAATGATGTCTTTGTAGTTTTGAGTAACTCAAACGGGCTTGCAAAGGATGAGTATATCGAATCACCATTCTGGTTTGAAGATCTGAGTAAATTCCAATATCAAGAGCCATTCGAGCAACCGCTTGAGCCTGCGCCTCAGATGATGAATGAGATATCGGAGATCAGTGTTACATCTATCTTGCCGCATCCAAAGAACCCATTAGCGATTATCAACTCAAAGCCATGTTCGATCGGGGAAATGATCGATGGACATTGGAAGTTGATTAAGATCAATGGCCAAGCCAGAACAGTTATCCTCGCAGATAAAAGTGGTAAGCGAGTTACGATCGCACTGACTAAATCACCTTAATCATGCAGTAAATCATGAGACATCGCGAACAATCGTTGCTTTTCACTCCTGATTGGCATGCCCCGGTTAGAGTTTTACAATTTTGACGGAATATCAATCCCTGGTCTTTCATCGGCCAGGGATTTCAATTACACATCCTATTCACTATGTTGATACAATCACTTAGACGAGTTAGGAGAGATGTTTGTGATTGATGGGATAAGCAATAATAACGAGCACGCAGCCAAGGCTCTTTTTATATCCCTTTCTACAGCGACTCAACATTTCGGAACTACAGCTCAATGCTTACGAGATCGAGGTTGGGAAACTGCTATGGAAATAGAGCAGAACCATGCTCCTCTCACGATCACCCAAAGTATGATGAAAAATGTGCAAGCACTTTATCATGTTGATAGTACCACAAACAACTCAAAGAAAATCTATGATTTTGCAAAGCAGTTCTCGATCCCTGTTGCTCTACAATTGGATGGTGTTGTTGAGTATTCAAACACATTTTTAAACACTAAGTCAGGTACACATTTTCTCCGACCTGCGCCGTGTGATCTGGTTTTTGCAGCAAGCGAGCATGATCGTATAATTTTGGAGTCTCTTGGGAACAAATCAGTCGCTACTGGACTTCCAAGATTTGATTTGTTACAAGCAGAAAATAGTTCAATCCAGAAGCCTATTGAACACAACAGTGGGAGAGTTCTCATAGCTACAGCAAACAACCCTGCATGTACCAATGGAGCACGAGAGCGAGTTCTCAAGAGTTTAATGACTTTGAAACTCGAATTAGAGCGAAGAAGACTTCCTGTCCTCTGGAGAATATCTAAAGAATATGCACGCATACTCGATATAGAGAATGATTTTTCACATCTTGGAGATGCGTTGGCTTCTGTTGATTTTGTTATGACGACGGCTTCAACGCTCGCTGTCGAATCAATTCTTGCAGCAAAGCCCACATTGATTATTCACCCGCATCCATGGCCATTATGGATCCCATCAGCATGGGTATGGCAGCCACAGATGCTGAATCTGATTGGGGAAGATTTGTTGGCTATGAGGAAACTCGAGGCCATAGATCAACAGGTTAATCAAGCTGTTCAAGAATCACTCGGTACTATTCTTAACCGTCAACAATTATCTACAAATGATTGTGTTGAAAGTATCTTGGATTCGCTATTTGCTCCTGATTGTGATTCGCTGCTCGCACAAGCGGAAGTTATGAAAAAGTACCGCTTTGACAGTGCTTCAAAAAATGTTTCAGATGAGATCTGCAAGTTAAAAACAACAACTAATCATGAGCAAATCATTGTACCTCAAGAGACGCAAGATTCTAAAGACACCAGTTTGGTGAATGCATTTCTTGAGCTTGTAAACGATGGGTACAGCAAAGTTAGCATTGCGACTTCGAAATCCCCTTCCAATGAGTTGGTTAATTTAGTGAATCTTCATCACGATTTAATCGCAGGCTTTATTTTGATAGATGTAACTCATGGATCACAGTTTCTCGGAAAACCAGCATGGTCTCACGATGAGTTAATTGATGAGCAGATTATCGATTGTGTTCTTATTGATCAGAACCGTCAGGATGTGGTATTCCAAACTCTTCTGAGTACATGCATGAGTGAAAATGCAATACCATGTTTTCAAAATAAATTGCCAGTTCGTTCTGTCTCATCAACCATATTATCGACAAACCATATTCAAGATGTTCTCAATGATTTCAAGCCATATGCAGCTCAGAAGAATGCGTATACCACACTTCCGATTGGAATTCTTCAAGCGAAGAGTTATGACTTAGAGCAAGGCATTTCATGTCCCGATCAGTCGATGGTTATTCTCAGAGGAGATGAAGAAGATTTTCAAGTGTTCAAAGACCTGGAGGAATATCGAAATCATGGATTAGTAGTACGGTCCATGCGATGGAGTGATGCAGAGCTTGAGGCTCCAGGCTCATTCAAATCGATGGTTGAGAGTTTGAATAATGCTCAGTATGCCCTTTACGGAGCAGGGGCTCATACTCAACGATTACTCCTTTGCTCAGGTGTATCACATTACCCAAGTTTTATCATCGATGATCAAGCAAATATTGATGATCTGTGTTGGGGGATCCCAGTTATGAGATTAGATCAAATTCCAACTGATTTGATTTCAGAGTTGAGCTGCATATTTATGTCTTCCAAGCAGTATGAGGATGAGATGTTTGAGAACTGCGCCATGGTTTTTGACAAATCCATTCGACGAGTAAAGTTGTACGACTCGCACAAAATTCACATCGCACAATAGATTCCTACCAGTTTTAGGCAACTTATCAAGACATTTGCTATGCTATTTCAATGTCTACAGCATCCTCCATGACTTCAGAAGAAAACGCCGCATTCAAGAAAGGGATGGACAATCCCTCTTCTCCAATATTGCCACGAATAGAAGAACTTCGGCAACAGATTCTCGAAAAGTCCGCTGCCTATCTAAAGGCTTCTCAAATCTCTAAGATCGCGTTGTATGGCAGCGGACCCTACGCCAGGCCATTACTCCGTCAGCCTTGGGCCCGATATGGGATTCGAGTTTCGTGCGTAATTAATTCTGAGAATATCACGCGGAGCTCAATTGGTGGAGTACCGTTAGTTAGCAACTCCCCATCAGATTTACCTTCTGATGTTCAAGCAATCGTGATTGTCTCTCCTGAGCAGTCGCAATTATATATCCAACAAATTCGAGAGCGTTTTCAAAGTTGCAATGCTCAGATCATTCAACTCTACGGCAATCATGACGCTGACTATCAGCGTGACGTTACGATCGAGCGATTAACTCGTACTACTGAGTTGTCTTCGCAAGATGTAGAATGGTTACTTGAGAACAGAGGAGAGCGTCACGACGCGTCGCTGGATATGCTCCCTCCAGCTCGCACAGAACTTCATCTCAGACGTTACGAGCTAGCAGCTGATCTGTGTAACTCTAATGAGTGTAAGACAGTCGCTGATTTAGCGTGTGGGACTGGATATGGGGCAGACTTACTCGCAAGGAGCTCGCATAGCCAATATTCAGGAGTTGACATAGACGAACAAACGATCGAGTTTGCGCAAAGAAGGCATGGAACTGATAAAGCAAAATTCTATTGTGCATCCGCATGTGAAACTGCAATTGATTCTACATCGATTGATTTGATCGCGAGTTTCGAAACAATTGAGCATATTGAAGAAACAGATCAGTTACTCAAAGAGTTTGTTCGTGTGTTAAAACCCAACGGCCTGCTGGTTGTTTCGACTCCCAATAAAATGGGGCCTACGCCGTATCATGTACATGATTTTTCATTCGAGTCTTTCTTGCTAGCAATTTCAGATCGCTTTGAAATCCTTGATGTAGTAGGACAGCTTCCATTAGATACGATATTCGACCAAACACTTCCCCCAGGGATGTGGCGAATCGACCAGAGCCAAGTTGACGCAGATGCGATTGGCCGAGAAAATCGAAAGCCTGATTATCTGATAGCAATCGCTCGGGTTCGTTCAGAGTAAGCTTTAAAAAGCAAAGCAAAAATAAAAAACCGGGTCTTCAAGACCCGGTTCATTAATCACTCATGTGATCGAGATTTGATTATGGGCAACCCGCAGAGAACTCTGAGAGGAATGCCGATACATCGAAGAAGTTGAACTGGCCATCTCCGTTGAAGTCCGCGACATTTTCCATGTTGCCGAATGCAGTGAGATAAGCTGAAACATCAAAGAAGTTCAACTGTCCATCACCGTTCAAGTCTGCAGGGCAGACAACCGGTGGAAGCGGTGAAAGGATCATGCTTGCCAAGTAGCGTTGGATGTTGTTTGTGTTTGAATCAGGTGAAACAATGATCAAGTAAGAGCCTGATTGTTCAGCTTCGTAAATGATAGTTTCTGAACCTCCAACACCAGTCGCATCAGCTTCAGCAACAGGGGTAAACAAATCGCTGAACGAGAAGATTTGAATCTTCAAGTCATGAATATTGTTGTAGTTCGTTGTTGAACCTGAATTACAGGATTGAGTTTGCTGACCTTGCTGATATGATCCAGCGTTTGGTCCAACGACGAAAGTGATCTTCGCACGATCAGTTATTGTAACTGTGTAGAAGTCGACATCGCTGTTATCGTCAATGCTTGCTTCGTTAATATTGAAGAAACCACTGTCAACGTATGTTCCCAAATCAGTCGCTGTTCCCAAGGAGTTGTTTGGTTCCTGTGGATCGCCGTAGTGACGTTGTCCGTTGAGGATATCGTCAAGCTGTGGGCCGACGTATGCAGTTGATACAAATGGCTCCATCAACTTAGTTTGGTTCGCTGGACAGACATGCTCCATGCCAAGCCCGTGTCCATGCTCATGCGAGATGACGTTGCGTAATCGGAGTGAGTTGCTTGCCAAGTTGTTGTAGAATGTGTCGAACGCATCAATTGCCATGTCGCCATCATTTGGGAAGAAGTTGTAAGCGAGAACTCCGCCATTACCATCTGCTGGATAGTTAAACGCAGCAATACGAACATCACCACGAGTTCCAAGAATACCGACTGCGCCGTTTAGGTTTACGCCGTCATCGTTTGTTTCATGAATGTATGTAAGTCCAGTGAGCTCTGCCCAGCGATCGAAAACCTGATCAAACAGTGCTTGCCATGTAGCAGTGTTGCCGTACTTCGCATCGAGCCATGAGAAGAGAGTTGAGTTGCCTGATCCCAATCCACTGTTAGGAACGAAAGTTCCGTCTGGAACGAACGAGTAGGTGATTGTTGTTGCGTCGCCTTGGCTAAGTCCGCTGCCGTCAACAGCAGTGCGTGACCAGCGATTGCCTTGCTGGAATCGCGAATCGTCGTTTTCCATAGCTACGAATTGGTAATCCAAAAGTTCATTCACTGTGTAAGCGTACTTTGGATTCGTGTCCGGTGAGAAACACATGAACGGAACTTCTTTGCCTTCATCCATCAATGTCGCGATGTTGTTGACGACAACGAGTTCATTTTCAGTGAGCTCTTCACGGACTCCGCCACCGAGGAGCATTTCTGAATACTCAACAGCAGTGATATCGCGAGGGACATGTGTAAGGTCACGGCCTTCAAAGTTGCGAGTGAAACCATCAAGGTTGATCATTTCGGATCCGATTCCGCCTTCAGCAGCAATGATTTGCTGATGATCTTCAGGAAGTGAACCGATCATTGTGCGAGCAAGATCTTGCAGCTCGAGTTCGTTGAGGCTGCCAACACCGGCAGGGTAGTTGTTGATTTGAGCACCTGTAGCGGCACCTGCAATCATGGTAAAAGTTGTACAAGCGGCGATAAGGACTGATTTGCGGTTCATTGCATTCCCTTTTGATTACACCACTCCTCATGAGTGGCGATGTGATTTAGAAAGGTGTCGGCTGACACCCTATCTACGAGACCGAGCCGAAAATATAGATACGCCAAGAACAGGCGATCATTGACCCTTTAACAACACAGCTTCATCTGTTCAAAACCACCATTGCGGTGATCTAAAATCAGAGCAAGCTCCGTTGCGTAAAATGATTGAAACCTGTAGAGAGACCCACAGGCATCCAGATACACCAATAAACCTCTGGCGCATGGAATACGACAATATTCTCTACGCAAAGAATATCCCATAGATCCATTTGTACCCGATCTAGGACAAATTTCGAGTCGAAAACAGAAAAATCACCCAAGAATCAGGGATTCTCGGGTGATGGGACTATCTCTATATGTGTGTTTCAATGAATCGATTAGGATCGTATTGGATTCAGTCCGAGAACAAAATCAATACGAATAATAAAAGACTCGAAGGTCCGGATATTTACTTCTTTGCTTTGAAGTAGTTGCCTGCGAACTTCTTCTGGAACTTCTCTACACGACCAGCAGCGTCGACAAATGCCGATTTACCGGTAAAGAACGGGTGAGAGCCTGACCAAACGTCGACTTTCAACTCAGGTACCGTAGCGCCGACAGTCATGACGACTTCGCCGTTGTAGTAAACCTTGCATGATGGGTAGTAAGTTGGGTGTGTATCGTTTTTCATGGTTAAATCCTTGGTATTCCACCGGTTTCCATCCGGAGGGTCGCAATCCTAGGCAAAGCAGGCGGGTAGGTCAATTCAGCATGAATGCTGAGTATTATCCATCATGGTCAACATCCGGGTTGTAACGAACATACTTGCACCCAGAGATCGGGTCTTCGATTTAGCGAGAAGTATTGACGCTCATCTGGCTTCAACATCCAATTCGAATGAACGAGCCATAGACGGTGTCGTTTCCGGTCTAATCGGTATGGGGGATGAGGTCACATGGGAAGCAAGGCATTTCGGTGTTCGACAACAGCTGAAAATACGAATTACAGAGTTTAAACATCCTGAGATGTTTGTCGATGTCATGGTCTTTGGTGCGTTTAAAAGTATGAAACACTCGCACCAGTTTGTAGATGTAGAAGGTAAAACAGAGATGATCGATGAGTTTAGTTTTGAAGCTCCATTCGGTGTATTCGGATTACTCGCAGAAAAGCTGATTTTGGCAAAATACATGCGAAAATTCCTCATCTCCCGAAATCAAATACTCAAAAATATCGCAGAGACTGACGAATGGAAGATCTACATCATTGAAAAGGCTTAATCGGTATTATTGTTGAAGGAGTGTTGTGTATATTTGCGTAATACAAAACGCATTTCAAATTTCACGACTCGGTCGAGGCGTGTAGTTGAGGAAGGTATCCGTTGCTTGCCACATGGATTCGAGTCTATCAATCCGATGACGCGCTTCTTCTCCGAGTTGATTCACAACCTGGGCAACAAGCATTTCCGCAGCCATCACAGAAGGGATCGAACTATCAAATGGACCTACAGCAGGAATCTTTAGCTCGCACCAGTTTTTAGTCAGTGCAGCAAGTGGAGAGAGCGGGCCGTCGGTAATCGCGACGATATTCACATCGAGTTCTGCGAGTGCTCTTGCGGTTGTGATCGAGTTTCTTCGATATCGTGCGAAATCAAACACCACAGCTGTATCTCCTTCACTGGCGCTACTTAACTCGCGTCCAGTAGAGTGTTCGACAACGAGACGGACATCAGGACGGATCATCGATAATCCACTGTGGAGGACATAAGCGCCCGCCATGGAAGTTTCGCCTGAGAGTATCCAAACATTCCTTGCTTGAGCGATGGGGGTTGCAAGAGCAAGCAAGCGTTCTTGTGTTAATGCATTGAAGGATTGGTGGATCGCTTCTTCGATGGCCGCCCAGACAGGCGGGGTTGAGCTGTCCTGCTGTCGAATTCGTTGACTTGGACTTGATAGCTGGACTGATAACTGATCTCGAATCCAACTTTGGAGATCTGTGTATCCTTCGAAACCAAGCTTCGTCGCGAATCTGACGATAGAAGGCCTACTGGTATTCGCTCGATCAGCTAGGTCCGATACTGTCCCAAATGCGAGTAATGTCGGATCCTTAAGCACCAACTCTGCGATCCTGCGCTCAGTTGGCGTCAGTCGTTCATTGATCGGTGCGATTAAATCTTGTATAGACATACTGGCTCTTAGGTGGTCAATGTGTTACAATCAGTTGTTAATAGTGTACACCGCGTTACAAAGCGGATATGACCTTTGTCGTCATTTTTTGGAGAACAGTTGATGCCTCAGTCTACGAAATATGTTCCAACAGATAAAGAACAAGCTTTTCACTCGACCGTCGAAGATATCGCACACAAACGTGAGATCATCAATGGCCTTGCTCCGTTCTTCAAAGAATCCGCACCAGATGATCTCATGGGTCTCTACAGATCAGATGAGCTTGTCCAACTGAGTGTGCTCAACAAGACTGATCGTGATGTCGAAAGTCGTATGCCAGTTAAGATCACGCGGCACTTTGCAGAGCTCGCAAGGACGAGTCCCGCAATCCAGAAACTTGTCAAAGCAAGTCCTGATGAGACACTCGATCTTGCTGGATCAGAAGATCCAGGCAATCAAATGGATTACTCCCCTGTAGAAGGGCTCCTTCACAAATACGAAATGGGTTTGATGTATGTTGTTTCAACATGCTCGGCGCATTGTCGTTTCTGTTATCGCGAAGAACTGATCGCGCGCAAAGAGGTCGCTCGTGCTGATGGTACAGTTGCGAAGAAAGGGCTCGCAAAGATCCCTGAGATCGTTGGATACATCCATGAGTTTAACAATGCTGTCGCAACAAACGGTGGGCGCCATCCAGTGTGTGGCCGAGAGAAACTACGCGAGATCCTCCTCTCAGGTGGTGACCCAATGGTTCTTAATAATGCCAAGCTCGCAGCGTGGTTCTCCGCTCTCGCTGAAGCAGGTATCGAATCAATTCGTGTCGGCACAAAGGAAATGGCGTTCTATCCAAAACGCTTCGATGAGACCTTCTTCGCGATGCTCGATGGGTTCCACGAAGCATACCCAGAGGTTGGTGTCCACTTCATGGTTCACTTTGAACATCCAGACGAGTTCCTTGCAAAGGGCGATGACGGCGAGTACCTACGTGATGACAAGGGTTTCTTTAAATGGGTTCCAGACACTGGTAAAGCGATGAGAGCCTTGCTCGAACGCGGCTGGATTACTGTTGAAAACCAAACACCAATTATCAAAGACATTAACAACGATGCAGATGCACTCCGCATTATGCAACGCGAAATGAAGCGAGTTGGTGCTGACAATCACTACTTCTTCTGTGGCCGTGACATCGTTGCGTACAAAGCATTCAACATCCCAATCGAAGAGTCATGGAGAATTCTCAACGAATCCCAAAAGGGACTTTCAGGAGTTGAAAACCATGCTCGTCTTTCAATCACGCATTACAAAGGTAAAACTGAAGTATGTGCTGTGACAAGTGAGCCGATCCCTGGACTCGCAGGGAGTGAAAATGGTGTAGTAATCTTCAAGTTGTTGAGGAACGCTGCACAAGCACCAGATCGCGGTAAAGTATGTATCGTCGGCCGCAACCCAGATGCTGCATGGTTCGATGATTACGAAGACCGAGTCTTGTTTGATGAAGCAGGATTATACGATTATACGCGTGTGAAAAAAACAGCCGCTAAATCTGAGTGAGCACAAAATGATTAATAAACATGTATCGAGCGCCGCTGAGGCAGTGTGTGATGTGTTCGATGGTGCAACAGTAATGGTCGGCGGATTCGGTGAAGCCGGCAGCCCCGTCGAGCTTATCCATGCACTCATTGATCAAGGTGCTACCGATTTAACTGTTGTCAGTAACAACACAGGAAGCGGTGAGGTTGGATTAGCGGCGTTACTCAAAGCAGGCCGCGTATCCAAGATAATCTGCTCTTTCCCAAGAACAGCAAACTCAACGGTTTTTCCTGATCTGTATCGAAGCGGAAAAACAAAACTCGAGCTTGTTCCCCAAGGGACGCTCGCTGAACGGATCCGAGCTGGTGGAGCAGGGATCCCAGGTTTTTACACTCCTGCAGCGGTTGGCACTCCATTAGCTGAAGGAAAAGAAAGCAGACAGTTCGAAGGACAAGACTATCTTCTAGAGCGTGGACTCAAAGCTGACTTCGCACTGATCAAAGGGCAAATTGCTGACAAGCATGGGAATGTGATTTACAACAAGACAGCGAGAAACTTTGGACCTCCAATGGCGATGGCAGCAAATGTTTCCATTGTACAAGCTGTTCAAGTCGTTGAACCTGGAGAGATTGATCCAGAGAATGTTGTCACTCCTGGAATATTCGTAGATCGAGTCGTCGAAGTTGCAAACCCTGTGCACGAATCAGTACTCGTTGCTGAAGGAGTTTCTTACCCATGAGTCAGCAAGCACAAATCAGCGGATGGACTCGTGAAGAGATGGCAATGCGTCTCGCACAAGATATCCCAAATGGGTCGTATGTGAATCTCGGAATTGGAATACCAGAGTTGGTCGCGAAGTATGTTCCTGAAGGGCGCACACTTATCTATCATACTGAGAATGGATTGCTCGGAATGGGGCCATCCCCTGAATCGGGTATGGGTGATCCTGAACTCATCAACGCTGGGAAACGACAAGTCACAGCCAATCCTGGAGCAGCATTTTTTCATCACGCCGACAGCTTTGCAATGATCCGTGGCGGACACATTGATCTCTGCGTTCTCGGTGCAATGCAAGTATCAAAAGACGGAGATTTAGCAAACTGGTCAACTGGCGCTCCAGATGCGATCCCTGCTGTAGGCGGCGCGATGGATCTAGTCGCTGGAGTCAAATCAGTTTATGTCATCACGCAACATTGCACTAAGCACGGCGAGCCCAAGCTAGTCGACTCATGCACCTACCCATTGACCGGGTGCAAAGTGATTGATCGTATCTATACAGATCTTGCAGTGATTGATGTCACTCCTCACGGATTTCAGCTCGTTGAGTTAAAACCTGGGATTGATTTTGAGTATGTACAAGAGCGAACAGGTGCTGAAGTTTTACCAATTTCAAACGAACGAGATGGATAACTGATATGAGTACGCCAACACAAATTAACAAGTGTGCTGAATTATACGCGAGAGCCCAGAAGGTTCTCCCAGGTGGAGTTAGCCGCAACGCGGTTTTACGTGACCCACATCCACTCTATGTAGATCACGCAAATGGATGTGAGATTTTCGATATTGAGGGTGTCTCCCGAATCGATTTCGCAAACAACATGGCTTCGTTAATTCACGGGCATGCAGACCCAGATATGGTCCGAGTTGTAAGCGAGCAAATCGCCAAAGGGTCCGCATTCAACATGGGGACTGAAGTAGAGATTGTCTACGCTGAGCATTTGCTCTCAAGGAACGAGAGCTTTGAGATGTTACGCTTTGTCAACTCAGGTACAGAAGCATTGATGCTTGCGATCAAAGCTTCGAGAGCATACACCAATCGACCAATGATTGCTAAAGCAGAAGGCGCGTATCACGGCGCGTATGACTATGTCGAAATCAGTCAAACTCCAAAACCCGATGGATGGGGTAACGCAGATGTGCCCAATCGTGTCCCTTTGGTATCAGGAACTCCCGAGTCCGCGATAAATGATGTTGTCGTTTTTCCTTTCAACAACATTGAAAAATCAATCGCATTGCTTGATCAGTATGCTGATAAACTAGCATGCGTTGTCCTTGATTTGATGCCTCATAGAGTTGGGCTTAATCCCGCCGAACCAGCCTTTGTGCAAGCGATTCGTGATTGGGCAACACGCAACGACGTCATGCTTGTGCTTGACGAGGTCATCACTTTCCGTGCAGAATTAGGAGGTCTCCAAGAGCAATACGGGATTCATGCAGACCTAACGGCACTTGGAAAAATGATCGGTGGCGGATTCCCAATTGGAGCTGTCACTGGACGAGCAGATGTTATGGATGTTCTCAATCCTCACTCAAAGCGATATCTTTATCCACACTCCGGCACCTTCTCCGCGAACCCGGTAAGTATGGTTGCTGGATATGTCGCGATGGAGAAGTTTGATCAAACTTCAATTGATCGGATGAACAAGCTAGCACAACGTGCTGTAACTGGGATTCGTAAAGCAATCGATGAAACTGGAATTGCAGCGAGCGTTACAGGTAGCGGCTCAATGTTCAGAGTTCATCTCAAGAAGGATGCGCCACGAAACTATCGTGAAGCATATCTTTCTGCAGATGAAGCTCGTCGTCTCAAGCTGCTCTTGGATCACATGTTTGATGCAGGCTTTGTTCTCATCAACACATGTTCTGCAACACTCTCGACTCCGATGACGGAAACCGAGATAGACACACTAGTAGCAGGCTACAAGTGCGGCTTCGAGATGTTGAATACCGTTGATTAAATAGCAATCAAATCTAATTTATTCTCGCTCAAAGACTGTCGCGAGTCCTTGTCCAACACCTACACACAATGAAGCGAGCCCTCGTTTTGCGTCGGATCGAACCATTTCATGGATTAGAGTTGTTGCGATCCGTGCGCCGCTGCAACCAAGAGGGTGCCCGATAGCGATGGCGCCGCCGTTGACGTTGAGCTTGGATTGATCGATTTCTAGCTCGCGAGCACACGCGATAGATTGAGCAGCAAAAGCTTCGTTAAGTTCGATCAGATCTATGTCATTCAGAGAAAGCTTTGCTCGCTCAAGCGCCTTGCGTATAGCAGGGACAGGTCCGACGCCCATGTATGCTGGATCGACACCTGCTGAAGCACTTTCTCCAACGAATGCGAGAGGTGTGAGCCCAAGCTCCTTTGCGCGAGATTCCTCGATGAGTAACAATGCCGCTGCTCCATCGTTTACTCCTGATGAGTTTCCAGCAGTGACTGTGCCTTGATCATCTGTAGCAAATACAGGTCGTAGTTTTCCAAGTTTTTCAAATGTCATTTCCGGGCGAGGATGCTCATCTGTATTAACAACAAGAGGGTCAGCCTTACGTTGTGGGATTGATACAGAAACAATCTCATTATTGAAGAATCCCTGTTTGTTTGCTTTCGCCCACTTTTGTTGGCTCGACAACGCGAACTGATCTTGGTCCTCGCGAGAGATTTCATGTCTTCTCGCAACATTCTCTGCGGTTTCACCCATTGGGAATGGATGATGAAGCTTTGAAAGTTTGGGGTTGATGAAGCGCCAACCTATCGATGTGTCATGGATCTCTTGGTTACGACCAAAGGCTGAGTCGGATTTACTTAATACATATGGAGCTCTACTCATCGACTCCACGCCGCCTGCGATAAACACATCGCCATGATCTGCTTCGATCATTCGTGCAGCGATGTTAATCGCATCCAACCCAGATGCACACAAACGATTGACAGTTGATCCTGGCACCGACTGAGGTAATCCCGCGAGCAAGGCAGCCATGCGAGCGACATTGCGATTGTCTTCGCCGGATTGATTCGCCGCTCCGAAGTAGACATCGTCAACCAAACTTGGGTCGATCTTTGATTGATCGATAACTGCTCGAATGACATGGGCAGCCAAATCATCTGGACGGATAGATGAAAGTGAACCGCCGTATCGACCGATCGGGGTACGCAAAGCACAAATTACAGCAGCTCTTCTTTTCATGCTGTCATTATAGTGCAATGAATCATATCAGTCGCTTGCGTGAATCCGAATTCAACAAACACTTAAGCACTATCACAACTCATTGATTCAAGAAGTCGCATAAAAAAGCCCATCATCCGATGGGCTTGAAAAATCAATTTAATGATGAGATTCAGAGTAGTGATTCAGGATTCTGAAGTGATTCAACAATCTCAGCTAGAGCTAATGCTGCTGTAGCTCCATCGACAACTCGATGATCACATGCAAGACTCAACGGCATGATCTTACCAACCATTGCTTGTCCATCACGGACAACTACGCCGTCGTATGCTTTACCTACTGCAAGAATCGCAACTTCTGGAGCATTGATGACTGGGGTTGCGAACTTGCCAGCATGAGACCCGACATTACTAATTGTGAATGATGAGCCCATGAGCTGATCACGAGGAATCGAACGATCACGTGCACTTGCAGCAATTCCTGCAATTGCTTGTGCGAGCTCTACGATGTTCATTCGATCCGCATCACGGATAACAGGAACCATCAGACCACTCTCAGTATCTGTTGCGATTCCAAGATTTACAGCAGCGTATTGAACAATCTGTTCGTTTGCTTCATCGACGATGCCATTCATTGCGCCGAAATGACCCGCGAGTGCCTTCGATACCGCAGCACACACGAAAGGTAAGAAGCTAATTTTCACACCAGTCTGTGTAGTCACTTCTTTACGCAATGCATCGATTGCGGTGACATCTGCTTCATCCATTACAGTGAAGTGAACTGCAGTGTTTACCGATTCACGCAAACGATTTGCGATCGTTCTACGAATTCCCTTAAACGGAATATTCCCTTGAGCGTGTCCAGGTTGGACGATGCTCTGCTGAGCAGGAGATGGAATTGGACGATACGCTCCAGGTCCTTGATATCCAGGAGCATAAGGCAAGCCTTGTGGAGCTTGTGGCTGTATCGGTTGATGAGGATATCCATAACCCTGTGGCGGGGGGGGTGGCGGTGCATAGCCATACGGATATGCTGGTGGATATGGATACGCCGGAGGCGGCGGAGCATACCCGTACGCTGGTTGCTGCGGATAAGCAGGAGGCTGCTGAATGTACTGTGCAGGTTGAGGTTGTTGTGGAGAGTAACTTGGAGCTACCGGAGTTGTTGGTAGATTCAAAGGCCGGCGTACTTCTGCAGGACGAGCAGCTGGTTGTGCAACTGGAGCTGCAGGAGCAGAGGCTCGCGGAGTTTGATCAGCTACAGGAGCGGATGCAACCTTAGCTGGAGTAGAACCGTTTTCAGCACCGCGAATATCTTTCGTAGTTACGCGGCCACCAATTCCGGTACCGACAACAGTGTTGATGTCGATCCCAGCATCTCTCGCTTGACGACGAACAGCCGGAGAAGCGATGGCTTTGCCATCCGCAGAAGTCATCCCAGGGGTATGATCCGACATCTGTCCAACAACTGAACCTTGATCCTCTGGACGATCAGCTTCAATTTCTGGAGTTGTATCTGCTGCAGGAGCGTCATTTGGTCCGCCGACATATGTTACGAATGGTGCACCAACTTTAATGATGTCACCGTCGTTGCCGTGAAGGGTTTGAATGGTTCCAGCACGAGGTGATGGAACTTCAACAAGAGCCTTGTCGGTTTCCATCTCAGCGATGACTTCAAGCTCGCCGACAGTGTCGCCTTCTTTGACGGTCCATTTGATGAGCTCCGCTTCTTCGAGCCCTTCACCAAGGTCTGGGAGAATGAAAATATTCGGATCTGATGATACTTTGCCTGCCATATGTTTATTCCTCTACGCCGCAACTGCGGTGGGGGGGATTATTTTCTCAACTCAACCATTCCGATTTGGATATCAATACGCTAGACACTCTGTGATTCCTTTGAGAATCCGAGGTGATTCAGGAAGGTACTCATTTTCAAGCTTGTAATATGGCATGATCGTATCGAAGCCAGTTACACGCTGGACTGGAGCTTCCAAGTGCAAGAAGCACTCTTCCATAACTCGTGCAGAGATCTCCGCGCCCATACCACCTGTGAGTGGAGCTTCATGGACAATCACACATCGACCTGTCTTCGATACTGACTCAGCGACAGTGTCTATATCGAATGGGTAGATCGATCTAAGATCAATCAACTCTACAGATACATCTTCAGGCAAGTTATCGATTGCTTCGAGTGCTTGGAAAACGCTCGCGCCCCAGGTAACGATCGTAAGATCTTCACCTTCGGAGACTACCTTTGCTTCTCCGATTGGAATCTCGTAGTAGTCATCAGGAACGTCTTCTTTGAATGTGCGATATACACGCTTAGGTTCGAAGAAGATGACTGGGTCAGGATCCTTGATCGCACTATTGAGAAGCCCTTTCGCATCGTAAGGCGTACAAGGCATGACAACTTTGACTCCAGGAGAGTGTGCATAGATCACTTCTGGAGAGTCTGAGTGAAGTTCAGGAGCGTGAATTCCGCCTCCAACTGGAACGCGTACGGTCATTGGAACAGTAACCGCACTGCGAGTACGAGTACGCATCCGAGCAGCATGATTCACTAGCTGGTCGTACGCAGGTCCGAGGAATCCTTCGAACTGAATCTCAGGGATTGACTTCATCCCTGCGATTGCAAGACCGATTGCTGTACCCATGATCCCCGATTCATCAAGTGGCGTGTCAACAACACGATCTTTGCCGTGAGTTGCTTGGAGACCATCGGTAGCGCGGAAAACGCCGCCGTTGAGTCCGATGTCTTCGCCGAGCAAGATTACATCTGGATCACGAGCGAGTGCTTGATCGAGGGTCGAAGTAATTGCTCCGACAAGTGTTTGTTCTGCCATACTAAAAGGCTCCGTATTTATCCAGCTGCAGCCGCTGCTGCGGCCATCTGGTCTGAGTGATTCTGATCTTCAGCCGCGAGTATCGCATCGAGACTGTTTGGCATTGCCGCGTTCACAATGTCTACAACACTCGCAGCATCCATATTGACACGCAATCGAGAGCTGCGTCCACTGATTTCAACAGCACACTTGTTGAGTCCTTTAGGAAGAACAGCTTTCACATACACCGCATTGATGAAGTGGTCCTTCCCTTTGTTATCAACAAGTTTGACGAGCATTAGTGTGTCTCCACCGGTTGTGCTTTGAGTCCAATTTGAGATGGATTGCGCCCAATTGAAGTTGTTCGCATTGTGTCTCTTTGGATCTGCAAATCACGAGGAAGGTCTGCGTACATGTCATCAAAGAACTCTGCGCTAGTCGGCGTGGTTACCGAGATTGCAGCATCGAGAACTTCTTTCACTATTGTCTTCGCACGACTCTCAAGTTCTTCTTGCTTTGTGTCGTTCCAGATGTCGATTGATTCCATGTACTTGCGAGTACGAATCAACGGATCTTTTTCGACCCATGCATCAACTTCTGCTTGATCACGATAGCGACGAGCATCGTCTGCTGTTGTGTGATCTGCTAAGCGATAAGTTACGCCTTCGATAAATGATGGGCCGCCACCTTCGATCGCACGCTTGCGTGCATCTTGAGTTGCTTTGTAGACCGCAAAGATATCGTTGCCGTCAACTTGAATAGTCGGCATGTCATACGCGATTGCTTTCTGAGCAACAGTCGCGGAGTTCATTTGCTGTTCGCGAGGAAGTGAGATTGCCCATGAGTTGTTCTGACAGTAGAAGATTGTCGGGACTTGCATAACTGAAGCAAAGTTCATCGCGTTATGGAAATCGCCTTCTGATGTCGCACCATCACCAAAGTAAGTGATGACTGCTCGATCTGCTTCCTTGCGTTGTTTCATTGCCCATGCAATTCCAGTCGCGTGAAGCATGTGCGTTCCAATAGGAACACTCAAAGGAGTAATGTTCACGCCTTCTGGGAACTTCGAGCCGCGTTCGTCGCCCATCCAGTATTGGAGCACATAATGCATAGGCATGCCGTGCATGAAGAGGGCAGCATTCTCACGATATGAAGGAACAACCCAGTCGTTGCCCTTCACCATTGCGAGTGCTGAACCGACTGCGTTTGCTTCTTGACCCTTGTTCTGGGGGTAGGTGCCCATTCGTCCAGATCGTTGGAGCTTGAATGCGATCTCATCAAGTTCACGACAGATTCGCATCTGCTCATAAAGATGAATGACTTGATCATTGCTAAGCGTGTTCTTAGCGAGTTTTTTATCGAGTTTTCCATCCTCATCGAGGATTTGGAGATGTTCGATTTTTGCTTCAAATACAGTATGGTGAGGCATGCGGTCTCCTACATATATCCCCGTGTGGGCAACGATCGCGCATCCGTCGTTCCAAAGGCGGCGGGGCGAACAAGAGCCAACTCACCGGGGTGAGCAAGTATAGGGAGCAATTGTTGTAATTTCAGGTTTCAAACAGGATCAGGTTGCTTGGTTTTTTGCATGCGTAGAACATACAAAACCAGAATCCCAGTCACAATAACAATGGCTGCCAATACTGGCTTTTTATTTAGAAATCCACGAATACTCAGCGGATATCGAGGTGGGGAAGTAGTTTCTTTCCAGTCATCCCAAAACTCAGGATTTGTGTCTGGATGACTACCGATTTGCAACTTTGCGGTGATGTATTCGTTTCGCAGTTGGCTCCATTGATCGGATTCTTCCCGTGCTTTTTTATAGTACGGAGTGATCGATGAATCTACATAGCTATTTGGAGGACCAACTGAGTTGCATGTTACAAAATGTGGTGAGATCGAGCTATGGCCAAACTCAATAAGCTCCTCTACACGAAGCAAACAAAGTTCCCCAATAACGCCATCGCCTTGATCAGAGAGCGCGAAAGTGAGAGCATTAAATATATCAACACTCTCCCATGCAGCACCAAGAGTGATCAGTCCAGTTAAACCTTCTACTGCATCAGAGTATCCAGCTTTATCTAAAGATCGGTCTGGCCTGTTATTTACTATTCGGTTGTAGTTTTTATTTGACAAATTAAGTGTGTGAAACAAGTTGGGAGCAGGTATCTCTTCATCAAGAAGTATCCACTCAACCGCTAACAA
>Ga0209344_10000174_pt1 | contig 133495 bp, 118 predicted proteins | sample Cruoilmetagenom6_FD_187293 | JGI IMG/M metagenome (GOLD analysis project Ga0209344, IMG submission 187293) | Oil polluted marine microbial communities from Coal Oil Point, Santa Barbara, California, USA - Santa Barbara Oil Seep Sample 6 (SPAdes)... | ecosystem: Environmental > Aquatic >... | reverse complement strand
GCTGATGCTGGCGGCCCAGGGTAGCCTTCCCGCGTATACAGTGGCGATTGGCGACCCGGATATGCTGCGCCAGCGTGCAGCCGCGCTGGGGCTCAAGGTCACGGTGGTAGAGTGTTCGCCCGGTGAGCACCCAAGTGGCACCCATGGCTTGCCGGTCTGGCCGGTTGCGTTGAACGAACCGGCCACGCCGGGCGTTCTCAATCCGGTTAACGCTGACTATGTGCTGGCGACCTTGGCGCTGGCGGTGGATGCCTGCCAAAAAGGGCAGGCGGCTGCCATGGTGACGGCGCCACTTCATAAAGGCGTCATCATCGAAGGTGGTCATCCATCCTTTACCGGCCACACCGAATGGCTGCGCGATGCTTGCAGTGTCGATGAGGTGGTAATGATGCTCGCTACCGATGCGGCACTGCATGCCAGCGGCCCAAGTTGGCAGGGCAGTGGCGATCTTCGTGTGGCGCTGGTGACCACCCACTTACCCCTGCGCAAGGTTGCCGACGCCATCACCTATGAGCGTGTTACCCGAATCAGCCGCTTGCTAGTCGCTGATTTGCAGCGCCAGTTCGGGATTGCTAAACCGCGTGTGGCAGTGTGTGGTTTAAACCCGCACGCCGGTGAAGATGGCCACCTGGGTCGCGAAGAGCTAGATGTTATTATTCCCGCGCTCGATGCCCTGCGCGCTGAAGGAATGGATATCCTTGGCCCGTTGCCCGCCGACACGCTGTTTACCCCCAGACACTTGGCAGGTGTTGATGCGGTGCTGGCGATGTACCATGACCAGGGGTTGGCGGTGTTAAAATACGCCGGCTTTGGCCAGGCCGCTAACATTACCCTGGGCTTGCCATTGGTGCGTACTTCGGTCGACCATGGCACCGCGCTGGATCTGGCTGGCAAAGGCGTGGCAGACCCCGGCAGCCTAAAAGTCGCTATCGACCTTGCGCGCCGTTTAGCCGCGCAGCGGTTGTCTGCTACTGAAATTTAATCCGGTGCCAGAGTAGGTTGCAGCGAGGGTCTTTTTCCAGGGCCGGAAAATGTTCCGACAATTCCGGCATTTCCGCCATCCATGGCGGTCAGATGGAAAAAGCAGCGCCCAAGGACGGGTTCACAGCGCCCACGCGGAAACCTACTCTGGTACTGATTCATGCAGACGACCAGTTGCAACAGTGCTGGCCACTACATACTCCCGATTGAATCCGCACTCCAAGGAACACCGTTTGATGTCTACTGTGCCCCAACACCGCGCTCGTAAACGCTTTGGTCAGAACTTTTTACGTGACCTCGGCATTATCTCGCGGATCGTTCGCGCCGTTGGCCCGCGCTCGACGGATCGCTTGGTCGAAATTGGCCCAGGCCAGGGGGCGCTAACCGAGCCGCTGCTGGAGGCTGCGGGGCACTTGGAAGTGATCGAGCTTGATCGCGACCTGATTCCCGGTCTGCGGGTGCAGTTTTTCAACTATCCCGATTTTGTGATTCATGAAGGCGACGCACTGAAGTTCGATTTTGCTGCGCTGAAAGGCGATGGGCCCGCGCTACGCGTGGTAGGCAACCTGCCCTACAACATCTCCACACCACTGATAATACATCTGCTGGCTGCAGGAAGTGCCATAGAAGATATGCACTTTATGTTGCAAAAAGAGGTGGTTGAGCGCTTAGCCGCAGAACCCGGCGGTGCTGATTGGGGGCGTCTGTCGGTTATGGCTCAGTACTACTGCCAGGTCGAACAGCTGTTTATCGTGCCGCCGGAAGCCTTTGTGCCGCGCCCCAAAGTCGACTCCGCCATTGTGCGTTTAACTCCCCATGAAACGCTACCTCATACAGCGGATGATCCAGCGCTGTTGTTTGAGCTGGTGAAGCTCGCCTTTGGCCAGCGGCGCAAGACGCTGCGCAATAACTTCAAAGGGCGGGTGAGTGCCGAAACCCTGGAAGACTTGGGCATTGACCCTATCCGTCGTCCGCAAACATTGACTGTGGAGGAGTACGTGACGATTGCCAATCGTGTTGCCGCCGATGAGCAGGCAAGCGGTGAGCGGGGCAGCCAAACGTGAGTGGCCTAGCGATCAACGTCAGCGTCGTCCCTAGCTACCGCGCTGATGAGTCTAACGATGGCGAGTCGCGCTACGTGTTTAGCTATACAGTGACCGTCCACAATCAGAGTCCACATAGCGCTCAATTGATGGCACGCTACTGGAAAATCACCCAGGGCAGCGGCGATTGCCAGGAAGTGCGTGGCAAGGGCGTCGTCGGTCAACAGCCGCTGATTGGCCCTGGCCAGAGTTTCCGTTACACCAGCCGCGCCATTCTGCAAACCCCAGTCGGTGTAATGGAAGGTACCTATACGCTGTTGGATACCTCTACTCAGCGCGTTTTTGAGGTAGTCATTACTCCCTTTAGGTTGGCCGTACCGCTCCAGCTCCATTAGGCGGTTTGCGTTAGCCTACTCTCTAGGTGGTCGCAAAGCCGCAGGGCCAACTGCACTAGTGTTAACGTAGGGTTGGCGTGCCCGGCGCTGGCAAAAACGCTGGAACCTGCCACATAGAAATTGTCCTGAGCAAATAGACGGCAGTCGGGGTTAACAATGCCTTGCTCGGCATTAAGGCTCATGCGCGTGCCGCCCATATGGTGACGGCCAGCCAATTCACCCTCGGTGGGCAGCTGTACCGGCGTATCGGCTAGCCAGTCAGCCAGTTGCAGCCTACCTACCTCGCTATCACACAGATACTCCCCCAATAGCAGCATGCTCTCGCGGATGGTGTGGCGATCCAAATCAGACTGCTGCCACACCAATCGGCTGCGGGGTACGCCCAGCTCATCCAGCTCCTCGCTTAACTCTATGCGATTGTCAAAGCGAGGTTCCTGCTCCCAGGCGGCTCTTAGCACCGCGCCGTGTATCACCCGCCCCTGGGCCTGCCAGATACGCAACCGTCCTGCCAGCGTGGGCGCCTGATCCGCGAGCTCATCAATCAGTTCCTGGGTGGCTTCAGCGTTCATGCGGTGCAGGCGCAGCCCACAATTCAGTATTTGGCGCGAGCTGATGGAGTGGGCGGTGGGGGAGAGGAACACGTTGTAATCTTCGTCCAGACCCAGGGCCGCTGGCTCAAAAATTAGCGCCTGGCCCACCGTGGCGTGAGGGTGCTCCATCCAGTAGCGCCCTAAGGTGCCAGCTTGCGGTATAAGCTGGCCATTTAACTGTTGGTTGCACCACAGCAGCAAGCGCGAGTTTTCGATGCCGCCACAGGCCAGCACAAAGTAGCGCGCCTGAACCTTTCGGTAATTGCCTAGGTAGTTTTTGAAAGTGGCGCCGGTGACTTTGCCGTCCTGGCTTTCCAGTGCCACCAAGTTGGCTGTTAGGCAGCACTCCAACGTGGTCGATTCGCTTAGCGTGGCGGCATACTTCTCCTTCAGACGCGTCGGGTGGCCCAGTGAGAAGTAGATGCGCTTGAGTCCAGAGCCAGTGATCGGCTGATCAGCAGGCGTAGGCGCCAAGTCCAGTACGCTGGCAGCGGGACGATAGTAGGGCGATAACGCGTCGCGGCCAATAGGCCAATCCGTCTCACTGGCAGCACTTTTGGCGGTAAAGTCATAGCGATCAAGTGGTCGGCAGATGCCGCCCCAGTGGTTGGTCGACCCGCCCAAGTGGCGCAGGCGAGCGCCATAGAGGGGAATATACGGGTCGCCGATAACTTCGCCCCGGTAGCACTCTTGGGAGCGTTCGCTGTAATCCGCATCGCCACCTTCGCAGAGCAGTACGCGGTGGCCGCGCTCCGTTAGGGTAACGGCCATGGAAATGCCCGCCGCACCAGCACCGATAATGCAGACATCCACTGCCTTGCTGCGCTCGCTGATATCCTCAAAGGCGATATACATCAGCGGTCACTGCTGCGCAGTAGCCAACCATTAACGGTCACCGCAGCGGGCGGTGGGCCAAGCTTGGGAGCAGCGGCTCGTGCGGCAGGAAGAAGCGTTGTGCCGGGGAGTATGAGTGCGCCAAGGCCTGCCAGCGTTGCTGCTCGCAGTAGCCCGCGCCGAGAATGATCCATTGTCATAAGCGTACCGTTTTCCTTAACAGTTGTTGCGAAGTGGCTACTCGAGAGACTAACTATTCATTTGACCAACTATTCATTTGACCAACTACTCATTTGACCAACGACGCGATTGAGTGGCTAAGCTAGCGAGAAGCTCAAGAGTGCCAAAGCGTATTTTTATAGTGATCCAGGTTTGTACTTTTCACCAGTGTTAATCATCAACATAAGCCATCAACATAAACCACCGACGACAGGCAGAGGGTGTCGTTGAAGTGGTAGTATTTAGCCTACTCATTTTATTAAAAAGGCCTCGTGCATGAGCACCTATGCGATTGGCGATCTGCACGGCTGTTACGCCGAATTTGTAGCCCTTCTTGAAAAGCTCAGCTTCAACCCCGCGCGGGATACGCTATGGCTGGTGGGCGATTTGATTAATCGTGGGCCTGGTTCATTGGAGTGTCTGCGAGAAGTGCGCGCACTGGGTAGTTCGGCACGCAGCGTATTGGGCAACCACGATTTTCATTTGTTGGTCGTGGCGCGTGGCGGCGGCAAGCTGAAAAAAAATGACACCTTGAGCGATATTCTGGGAGCGCCTGACCGCGAAGTGTTGCTGGATTGGCTACAGAGCCAGCCGCTTAGCGTGTTTCAAAACGGTACGCTAATGACCCACGCGGGGCTGCTTCCCCAATGGAGCGTAGCCCAGACCGTGTCTCTGGGGTGTGAAGTGCAGGCTGCGCTTGCCAGTGAAGCCTCTGGTGAGTTTTTAACCCAGCTGTTCGGCAACCAACCAGACAGCTGGCACGACGAGTTAGACGGCATTGATCGGCTGCGTCTGATTGTCAATGTGCTGACTCGGATGCGCTTTATTGATGCCCAGGGCCGTTTGGACTTTGCTGCCAAAGAGGGATTGGACAGTGCCCCAGAGGGCTTTCTGCCCTGGTTTCAATACCCGCGCGACGATGATACACGGCTGCTCTTCGGCCACTGGGCGGCGCTGGAGGGAAATACCCCCCAGGCGCGAGTGCCCGTTGAGGCGCTGGATACGGGCTGTGTTTGGGGCGGACGTCTAACCGCGTTCAATCTGGACAGCGGTGAGCGAACCAGTGTAGCTAGCCTTCAGCAGGAAAAACGACAGTGAAAGAGACAAACAGTGATCCCCACTTAGCGGGCTTGAACGTGTATCGGGTAGGCGGCGCCGTGCGCGATGAGTTACTTGGCTGGCCGGTATATGACAATGACTGGGTTGTGGTGGGCGCTACGCCAGACGCCATGCGCAGGCGCGGTTTTAAGCCTGTGGGGCGCGATTTTCCAGTTTTTTTGCATCCAGAAACCGCTGAGGAGTACGCCCTGGCCCGCACCGAACGCAAGTCGGGCCACGGCTATGGCGGTTTTGAAGTGCATGCCAGCCCCGATGTCAGTCTGGAAGAGGATCTGTTGCGGCGTGATTTAACCATTAACGCCATCGCCCAGAGTACTGAAGGTGAATTAACCGACCCGTTTAATGGTCAAGGCGATATCGAACGGCGCGTGTTGCGGCATATCTCCGCGTCGTTTAGCGAAGACCCGTTGCGGGTGCTTCGTACCGCACGTTTTCTGGCCCGCTATGCGTCACTGGGCTTCAGCATTGCCCCTGAAACACTGACGCTAATGCGTCAGGTGAGTCACAGCGGTGAACTTGAGCACCTGGCCGCCGAGCGGGTGTGGGTCGAAACGGAAAAAGCGCTGGGTGAGCCAAGCCCAGAGGTCTATTTCACTACCCTTGAACGTTGCGATGCGCTCAACGTCTGGTGGCCAGAATTAGCGGGCGAAGCGTTAGTGAAGGGCTTGGCAGCGATGGCTAAGGTACCTGATAGCGACATGTTCCCATTGGCTCATTGGCGCCATGCGCAGTTGGTATCGCCGCTAAGCGCTGAGCAGCGCGATGCCTTGTCGGAACGGCTCAAACTGCCCAATGCCGTTGCCCAATTGGCTCGCCATACCGCGCTTACCTATTCGTTAATAAACCATTCGCTAACAAACCATTCATTATCCAACCAGGCGCTGCCTTCCGACGCATTAGAGGGCTCTAGCGTGCTACGTTGGCTGGAGCGTTTGGATGGTTGGCGTAAGCCTGAGCAGGTCGAGGGGCAGCTGGCGTTAGTCAAAGTGTTGGCGCCTGAGCAGGTTGGCCCGCTCGAAAACGCCTGGCAGGCTGCTCGGGAGGTAAGCCCCCAGGCGCTGATAGCTGAGGGATATCAAGGCGCAGCGCTGGGCGAGGCCTTGCGAGAGCGCCGGGGGCAGGCCGTGGAGGCGGCGCTAACCTAGCCGTTTACCGGCGTGCCGCCGCCAGCAGGGGCTGTTCATCTGCTTGGGAGATCCAGCGACCGCGCCAGCTAAAATCCACCGCCCAAAGGCGCTGGCTACCAAGCTCAAAGGCGCTCCATAGCTCCGCATAGGGCGTGCCGCAGCGGGGGTGGCGCTGCTCGGGCAGCAACTCGGCGAGTGGCTGCAAAACAAACGCATTATGGGTAATTTCGCTACGCGGTAAGGCGACTTCATCAATCGTGCCGCAGAGGCTGCCCACGGTGAGCAAGTCAATATCCAGCGCTCGGGGGCTAAATTTGGCAATATCGGGCCGGCGGCCATGCTCTATTTCCAGCTGCTTACCCCATACCTGCAGTTCGCCCGGTGTCCAAGCGCTGTGAAACGCCACCACCAGGTTATAGAAATTGCGGCTGTCGGCGAAACCAACCGGTTCGCTTTCAAACACTCGTGAGATCTGTAGGGGGCCGAAGGTATCGGCAAGCGCATCCAGGCAGCAGCGAATATGCCGAGTAGGGTGAATATTGCTGCCTAAGCTGACGGTCACCAGGTTCATGCGCTGATCTCCTGGGTTGCCTCCGGCAGATTGCCGCGGGTAATTTCCAGGCCGACGCTAACGGCATTGGCAACCGCGCCCGGTTTACGTACCGTTAAGCGCAGCCAAGTGATGGGGAAGTCTGTACGCAGGCATTCAGCGAGCCGTTCGGCAAAGGTCTCTACCAGGGCGAACTGATGGGCATCGGCAAACTGCTGAATGCGCTGGCAGATAGCAGCGTAGTCCAGGGTAAGGCGTAAATCGTCGGTGGCTGCGGCCGAGCGAATGTCGGTCGCCAACACCAAGTCTAAGCTTAGCGACTGTTGAATCGAGCGCTCCCAGTCGTAGACACCAATCACGGTATCGACGCTTAACGCTTCAATCAAAATGCGATCCATCCAGCTTCCCCCTACGGTAACAAGCGGGCGATTGTACGTTAGGATGGGGCTAAACGACAGTATATCGGGCTATCGAAACGGTCTATAAAGCGAGCAAATCGCCATGGTATGGATAGTGGTGGGTTATTTAAGCGGCAGCTGGCTGGCAGCGATCAGCGTTTGCCGCCTGGCGGGTGTGGGCGACCCCCGCCAACACGGCTCATTTAATCCCGGCTTTTCCAACGTGCTGCGCCTATATGGCCCCCGCTTAGCGGCAGCCACTCTGCTGTTAGATGCTTTAAAAGCCATGCCCGCTGTGCTCGGTGCCAAGCTATTGGACTACCCGGTCTGGCTGCAGGGGCTGGTGGGGTTGGCAGTATTACTAGGTCATAGTTTTCCGCTGTGGCACGGCTTTCGTGGCGGTAAAGCGGTCGCCAGTGCCTTTGGTGTACTGCTGGTATTGGTGCCCCAGGTGGCGTTACTGAGTGCAGCGATATGGGCGCTGCTGGTGTGGCGATTAAAAACAGCGGCGCTGGCGTCGCTAGTGAGTGCTCTCGTGGCGCCGCTTGCCTGTGGCTGGCTGGCGCCGGAGTACGTCATGGTGGTGGGGGGCTTCAGCCTGCTGGTGCTGGCACGACACGGTCTTAATATTCGTCGTCTACGACGTGGTGAAGAGCCGCCGTTTCGTGGTTCTTAGCGTGAGTCAGGCGGTGTCAACTGATCGAGAGGCCAGCGGGGCGTCGCCTGCATCATTCCAGGAGTGTCGTACTCGCCTGCCGCCAGACGTTGAGCACCGACATAGGCAATCATGGCGCCGTTGTCGGTACAGAATCGCCCGCGCGGGTAGTAGGCGCGGGCCTGACGTTTTTCGCACTCAGCCTGCAGTCGCGCGCGGAGGCGATGATTGGCGCTGACTCCGCCCGCCACTACTAGACGCTTCAATCCGGTTTGATCCAGCGCTCGACGGCACTTGATCACCAACGTATCGACAACGGCCTCTTCAAAGGCTCGGGCAACATCGGCGCGGGCCTGGGCGTCGAGTTCTCCGGCTGTTTCCAGTTGGCGAATGGCCGTCATGGTGTGGGTTTTAAGGCCCGAAAAACTAAAATCCAGTCCCGGCCGGTCGGTCATGGGGCGTGGAAAACGAAAACGCTTGGGGTCACCCTGTTCCGCTAACTTGGCGACCTGAGGGCCGCCAGGGTAGGCCAGTCCGAGCATCTTGGCGGCTTTATCAAAGGCTTCACCTGCCGCGTCATCCACCGATTCGCCGAGCAGTTGATAGCGACCCAGCCCTTGAACTTCGACGAGTTGGGTATGCCCCCCGGAGACCAACAGTGCAACGAAAGGGAACTCGGGTGGTTCGTCTTCCAGCATTGGTGCCAATAAATGGCCTTCCATATGGTGTACGCCGAGCACAGGGATGTTCAAGGCGCGCGCCATGCCATGGGCGGTGCTAGCGCCCACCATTAATGCGCCGACCAAGCCGGGGCCGGCGGTGTAAGTGATGCCATCCAGATCGCGGCGCGTCAGCTTGGCGTCGCTGAGCACTTGCTCAATCAACGGCAGCAGTTTGCGGGTGTGATCGCGAGAGGCGAGTTCGGGCACTACGCCGCCAAATTCGGCATGCATGGCGATTTGGCTATACAGCGCATCGGCAAGCAGCCCCTGGCCGCCGGTTAACGAGGTGTCGTAAAGCGCGACACCTGTTTCGTCGCAGGATGTTTCAATGCCCAGAACTCGCATAAAGTGGGACTCTCAAAGGCTATTCAAAAGATATAAAGATGAAAACTGAAGGGCGCTAGTCTAGCATTATCGCCGTAGGTCAGCGTAAGCATTTGCAAAGATGGTCAACGGCGACTAAACTACTGTGCGCTGTAAAACTGGGTCGTACACCGTGTTCTAAAATGTAATTTCGCAGTGTACGTACTATCCGAACTCAAGACTCCTTAAGGTAGGTGAGTGCTTAATGCCTTCTGTAAAAGTACGTGATAACGAGCCGTTTGACGTCGCCCTGCGTCGCTTCAAGCGTTCTTGCGAAAAAGCCGGTGTTCTTTCTGAAGTACGCCGCCGCGAGCACTATGAGAAGCCGACTGCTGAGCGTAAACGCAAAGCGGCAGCTGCCGTAAAACGCCACGCTAAGAAAGTTCAGCGTGAGCAAAAGCGTTTCGAACGGCTCTATTGATCCGTACCCGAGGGGGCCGGAGCAGTTAGCTGGCCGTCTCAAGAGGGATGCCAAGCGGCCGCCACTAGGTGGCCGTTTGTTTTTGACTGTTGTTTTTAAAGCCATCGTTTTCCAAAGCTGTCGTTCAAGACCGTCGCTGTTTACGATGATCTGATCTGGCAATGGGTCTGATGACCTTGGGCAGTGTCTTAAAACTGGTTTTGACCGGTTTTAAAAACTGTTTTTAAACAGGGCTTTTAAAAAACAGTCTCGAAAGTTAGCGCTTTGCGCGAGGATGCCCGTAGTTCATGGCAGGCCAAATTCCACAGCGTTTCATTGATGACCTGTTAGGCCGCGTTGACGTGGTCGAGGTGGTTGGTGAGCGTGTGCAGCTTAAAAAGGCTGGCCGTAACTATTCCGGGCTATGTCCCTTCCATCAAGAGAAAACCCCATCGTTTACCGTCAGTGCTGATAAGCAGTTTTATCACTGCTTTGGCTGCGGAGCTAATGGTAATGCACTACGCTTCTTGATGGAGTACGACAAGCTGCCGTTTCCTGAGGCGGTAGAGCAGTTGGCCGGTCGCCTGGGTATTGAAGTGCCGCGTGAAGGTGCTGATGACCCGCGTGCCCAGCAGCGGGAAAAGAAGCGCAAAGAGGGCGTTAACCTGCTCGAGCTCGCCGCCAGTTTTTATCGCGAGCGATTAAAGATGCAGGAGGGCCAGTCTGCCCAACGCTATTTGTCGGGTCGTGGGCTCTCAGACGAGGTGATCAAGACCTATGGCATTGGCTATGCCCCAGCGGGTTGGGAAGCGCTAAAACAGCACCTCAGCGAGCGTGGTATTGGTGAGTCGGTGCAGGTGGAGTACGGCCTGCTGATTCACCGTGAGGATACTGGGCGTACCTACGACCGCTTTCGTGACCGGGTAATGTTCCCCATTCGCGATTTGCGCGGCCGCACGATTGCCTTCGGTGGTCGAGTGATGGGTGATGATCAGCCCAAATATCTCAACTCACCGGAAACGCCCGTGTTCCATAAAGGTCGTGAGCTTTACGGCTTGTATGAGGCGCGCCAAGCCTCGAACAAGCTTGAGCAGCTGGTCATGGTCGAAGGCTATATGGATGTGGTGGCGTTGGCGCAATACGGTATTCATAACGCTGTGGCGACGCTGGGTACCGCCACCACGGAAGACCATTTGACCCGCCTGTTTCGACTGGTGAGTCGCGTAGTGTTCTGTTTCGACGGTGACCGTGCGGGAAGACAGGCGGCTAGCCGGGCTTTGGAAACCGCGCTGCCGCAAATGATTGACGGTCGTGAAGCGCGCTTTCTGTTTCTGCCCGAAGGTGATGACCCGGACACCCTGGTGCGCCGTGAAGGCACCCAGGCTTTTCAGGATCGCGTGACCTGTGCCATGCCGCTGTCGGAGTTTCTATTCGAACAGGCGGCCCAAGGGCGCGACTTGAATACCGTGGAAGGGCGTGAGCGGTTTGCCAGTCAGGTGCTCGAAGCATTGAACAAAGTGCCTGAAGGCATGCTCAAATCGCTACTGCTGGAGTCATTGGCAAAGCGAAGCGGGTTGGCGCAAGAGCAGTTGAAAGCACTGCTCGAAAAGCGTGTCCAAGCGTCGCGGCGATCCGTCACCCAAGGTGATGTTTCGCAGGAGCAGGCAGAGCAGGTGGAGCCCGATTCGGCCTCATCCTCCATGCCCGGAGCCGTTTTGGCAGCGCCAGCCCGCTCATCGCGCTCACGGTCTCAGGCGCTCTCCCCGGTTGGGCGTATCGTGCAGCTGTTATTGCATGAGCCCAATCTGGTAGCCACGCTCCCTGATCATTTGGAGTGGTTGCCGGAAGATGACGATGCGCCGCTATGCCGCGAGCTGATTGAACTGCTCAAGGCGGGGCGCTACCGCAGCCCGCAGGTGGTGTTGGCGCATTTTCAAGGCAGCCAGCAGGGGCAGGCCTTGGCTGCTTTCGCTAAGCGCGAGCTATTGATTCCCAAAGCAGATCGGGAAGCAGAGCTGAATGGCTTGGTGGAACACTTGCAGTACGTTCAGCGTCAGCGTTCTCCCCAAGAGGAGTACACGGCGTTGCTGGCGCAGGAGCGCGCCGGGCAAAAGTTGGATAAGGAGCAGCGCCAGCGTTTGGCAAGTTTGGTAATGGAGCTTGCCCAGCGCCAATAAGGCGGTGTCTTGGGCGATGGGGGTTGAATTCCTAACGTTTCAGCACCAGATATAGGGTCAGTCGCCAAACGTTGGCCTAACCGAACAAACTAACACACCTGAATTACCGCGCAAATACGTTGGGCTGGAAAATTTCCTGCTTTTTACGCTATACTGTACGGCTTGTTGAGTTTAATCGATTCAGCGCTCCAGGTGTTTCATTCTTCTTCGTCGAGATAGGGTTTCTATGGCTGGAAATGCGCAGCAGCAGTCGCGTCTGAAGGAGTTGATCGCTCGAGGCAAGGAACAGGGCTACCTGACCTATGCCGAGGTCAACGACCATCTACCCGAGGATATCGCCGACCCGGATCAAGTGGAAGACATCATTGGCATGATCAACGACATGGGTATAAGTGTCGCTGAAGAAGCGCCAGATGAAGACACTTTGATGATGTCGGATCAATCCACGGACGAGTCCGCTGCGGAAGAGGCCGTAGCGGCCCTTGCCGCCGTGGAAAGCGATGTAGGACGCACCACTGACCCCGTACGCATGTATATGCGTGAAATGGGCACGGTTGAGCTTCTGACCCGCGAAGGCGAAATCGAAATCGCCAAACGGATCGAAGAGGGTACCCGTGAAGTGATGTCGTCTCTGGCCTATTTGCCGGGAGCCGTCGCGTCTATTTTGGACGCCTATGACGCCACCCAGGATGAAGAAGCGCCGGGGCGTCTTTCGGATCTATTTTCTGGTTTCATCGATCCCGATGAAGGCATTCCCGGCGTTGCCGAAGCAGAGGTGCCCGAGCCAGAGCCTGAGCCCGAAATTGACGACGACGTTGAGAGCGACGGCGACGATGAAGACGAGGACTCTACGGCCAGCGAAGGCGGCCCGGATCCCGAAGAGGCCCGTGCGCGTTTCGAGCAGATTCGCGAGCAGAACGCCTTGGTCGAAGCGGCGTTTGCCAAGCATGGTCGTGGCAGTCCCGAGCTTAAAGCTGAGCAAGCCCGCTTGGCGGTGCTTTTCTCGCCCATCAAGCTGGTGCCTAAGCACTTCGAGCGCTTGGTCGGTCAGGTGCGCATCAGCGTTGAGCAAGTGCGTGCCCAAGAGAAGGCGGTCATGCAGCTGTGCGTGAAAAAAGCCAAGGTGCCGCGTAAGACGTTTATCAAGTCGTTTCCTGGTAATGAGTCGAGCAAAACATGGCTGGATGAGTTTCAGGCAGCGCAGAGCAAGTACGCCGACCGCCTTGAGCCGCTGCGCGCCGACATCGCCCGTGCCCAGCGCAAGATCGCCTTCGAAGAGGATATGGTGCAGCTCTCGGTTGCCGACCTTAAAGAGGTGAACCGCAAGCTCTCTATTGGTGAGGCGAAAGCCCGTCGCGCCAAGAAAGAGATGGTTGAGGCTAACCTTCGCTTGGTGATCTCGATCGCCAAGAAGTACACCAACCGTGGTTTGCAGTTCTTGGATCTTATCCAGGAAGGCAATATCGGCTTGATGAAAGCGGTCGACAAGTTCGAATATCGCCGTGGCTATAAGTTCTCAACCTATGCCACCTGGTGGATTCGTCAGGCAATTACCCGCTCGATTGCCGATCAGGCGCGCACCATCCGTATACCGGTGCATATGATTGAGACGATCAACAAGCTCAATCGCGTATCGCGCCAGATGTTGCAGGAAATGGGTCGTGAGCCGACGCCGGAAGAGCTCGGCGAGCGTTTGGAAATGCCGGAAGATAAAGTTCGTAAGGTGCTCAAAATCGCCAAAGAGCCGATCTCCATGGAGACGCCGATTGGTGATGACGATGATTCACACCTGGGTGACTTTATCGAAGACGGTACCATGCTACTGCCCATTGATATGGCCACCGGTGAAGGGCTTATCGAAGCAACGCGCAACGTGTTAGGCGGCTTGACCGCCCGCGAAGCGAAGGTGCTGCGCATGCGTTTCGGTATCGATATGAACACCGACCATACGCTGGAAGAGGTGGGCAAGCAGTTTGATGTAACTCGCGAGCGAATTCGTCAGATTGAAGCCAAAGCGCTGCGTAAGCTGCGTCACCCCAGCCGCTCCGAGCCGCTGCGTTCGTTCCTTGACGAGTGAATGCCGTAAGTTTCGAATGGTGAGTGGTAGATAGAAAGCAAAAAGCCCGTCGTTCTCAGAACGGCGGGCTTTTTTTGTGTGGATGATGGTGGGAGGTGATCATTGCTGCGCTTAAGCGCAGCAATTGGATGCTGTAACCATAGAGTTTAAATAGTTGTCTGCCGGGCTTTGTAAATGCGATGGGCTAGTAGCAGCAACTCCAGGGTGGCGATCAGAATTAGGCTATAACCGAGTAGCTCGACGACTTCTTCAGCTACGCTCTTGAAGGTTCCTGAATAGCTGTCTTCAAGAATAGCTTGCCAAAACTCCTGCCGCCCATACAGGCGCGAGAATATATAAGTGGTCAGCACGCCTGCCGTAAACAAACCAAAGGCGAAGGTGTTGCTGTAATGAGCGAACTCCGCGAGAAAGTGTTGGCGCTGCTTAATCACCCAAAAGAGCGATGGGAGAATAATCAGCGCAACAAGCACCTTCCAGGTGTTATGAGCCACATAGTTATCTAAAAAGTGATCTTGTTCGCGCACCAACGAGGCGGCCACAAATGCCAGCAGCAGAAGCGTGACGGTGGGCCATACTTTAAGTACTTGGCGAATATAGATCAGCATTGCACAGCAGGTGGCCAGCACCAACGTTTGGGTAAATTCAGTAAAGCCCAGCTCAGAAAAGCGTACTGAGGGGAGATAAAGTGCTTCTAAGTAGGCACCTTGGGCAATCGCACCGATAAACAGTACGTACAACACCGCACGCACTAAAATGGTTTGAAACCCGATGGGCCAAGCAGGGGGGGAAGACATACCAACATCCTTTGTGGGTAAGCAGCGTCGCTATTCGCATATTAAAACATGCATGGGTGAATGTTCATTATATCGTCACACTTATGTGTTCGCACGTCGATATTGCGGTTAACCGCTCGACGTTTGGTTGTCAGCACTGCAAAGTGTCTAATCGGCAAGTAATAACAGCGTTGTGAGGTGTAACAGGCATGGCTATTAGTGTGTTTGATCTTTTCCGAATTGGTATTGGGCCTTCAAGCTCCCATACGGTGGGGCCAATGCGTGCGGCCCGCGACTTTGCCATGGCGCTTGAAGATACCAGCGTTACCCGGTTAGTGGTGAGGCTGCATGGCTCGCTTGCTGCCACCGGGGTGGGGCACGGCACCGACCAGGCAGTGATCATGGGGCTGATGGGAGAGGCGCCGGAAAGTATAGACCCGGACACGATTGCCGCGCGATTAAAAAAACTTGAAGAGGGTGAGTCGCTGGTACTTGCCAATGGTCAGGCAATCGCTTTTGAGGCCCGGAACGATGTCGAGTGGGATGAGGCGTGTCTGCCGTTTCATCCCAATGCCATGGTGCTGAGCGCCTATTGTGATGACACGCTGTTGGCAACCAATACGTTTTACTCCCTTGGCGGCGGTTTCTATGTCGATCAAGCTAAGGCTGAACAAGGCGAGGTTGGCGAAGACGCTACTGAACTGAAGTATCCCTTTAATACGGCAGCCGAACTGCTCATGCTATGTCAGCAGCATCAGCTGCGGATTAGCCAACTAATGCTTGAAAATGAAAAAGCCTGGCGTAGCGAATCAGCCATACGTGAAGAACTGCTGATCATTTGGCACGCCATGAGCGACAGCATCGAGAATGGCCTGCGCGCGACGGGCCATTTGCCCGGTGGATTAAATGTGCGCCGTCGAGCACAGCTACTCCATCAACAGTTGCTGCATCCGCCGAAAAATCAGCGGCTGATTGTGTCGAGTTTTACCGTGATGGATTGGGTCAATGTGTTTGCGCTGGCGGTCAATGAAGAGAACGCCGCCGGGCGGCGCATGGTCACCGCCCCGACCAACGGTGCGGCGGGCATAGTGCCTGCGGTGTTGGCGTACTATTTGAAGTTTGAGCCCGACGCTAGCGAAGCCGATGTGGTGGACTTTCTGCTGACCGCCGGGGCAGTAGGCATTTTATGCAAAAAGAACGCTTCCATTTCCGGTGCGGAGGTGGGGTGCCAGGGTGAAGTGGGCTCCGCCTGTGCCATGGCGGCCGCAGGGCTTGCCGAAGTGCTGGGTGGCTCGCCGGGCCAGGTTGAGAATGCCGCTGAAATTGGCTTGGAGCATAACCTCGGTTTGACCTGCGACCCGGTAGGAGGGCTTGTTCAAGTGCCCTGCATCGAGCGCAATGCGATCGCCTCCGTCAAAGCTATCAATGCTGCACGAATGGCGCTGCATGGCGATGGCGATCACTTTATATCGCTGGATAAAGTGATCCGTACTATGCGCGATACTGGCCGTGATATGCAGGATAAATACAAAGAGACCTCCAAGGGCGGGCTCGCTGTCAATGCCATCGAGTGCTAGGTCAGCGGGTTCCTGGGCAATAAGCTGTCAATGTTGGCGGCCAAATAGTCAACCAACTGGCGGATTTTGGGCGACAGGTGGCGGTGTCGGGGGTAGACCGCCCAGACGGCAGTATCATGGTGGCGAAAAGGCTCAAGCACGGCCACCAGCTCACCACTGGCCAGGTAGGGGCCAACATAATAGTCGGGCAGTTGAGCAAGCCCTAGCCCTTTAAGTGCGGCATCTAATAATGCAGGGCCGGAATTACCGCTCCAGCGCCCTTCTACGCGCACCTCACGTCGTTGACCGTTCACTTCAAACAACCAATTAGGTCGTGAGCCAATCAGGCAGCGATGCTGGTTAAGCTCGCTCAGCGTATGCGGGCGTGGCGCTTGGCGGAAGTAGCTTTGTGAGCCGACGATATACTCGCGGCGGTCGCACAGTCGCCTGGCGATTAGGCTCGAATCCTTTAATACTCCCATCCTGATGGCAATATCGTAGCCTTCCTCAATCAGTTCTACCGGACGGTTAGTAAAATGCATATGGACGTCCAGCTGCGGATGTAAACACTGAAAGTCATTAACCAACGGGGCGATAAAGCGCTCACCGAAGGTGGTGGCGGAGGTGAGTTTAAGCAGCCCATTGGGCTTGTCCTGGAGTTCACTAAGCGCCTGCTCGGCATCGCGTAGCCCATCAAATAGATGGCGACAGTGTTCAACGTAGATAGTGCCTGCGTCGGTTAAGCGGATCTGGCGGGTGGTGCGATAGAGCAATTGCACGCCCAGCTGGTTTTCGAGTTGACTGACCAAGCGGCTAATATGCGAGGTAGATACCTTTAAGTGGCGGGCCGCAGCAGAGAACGTGCCTAAACGCACTACCTCAACAAAGGCTTCGATACGGCTCCAGTGCTGCATGCCAACTCCTCGGGTTGATAGCGATTATTGCTGTGTAGCAATAATCTTGTGAGTGTATCCCGGTTTATCAAGAGCGCCTAGGTGGCTTACACTGTTAGTATCGCTGGCCTATCAATGGAGCCTTTTATTTATGCCTATATCTTTATCTCGGTGGTCTCGCGGTGCCCTAGCAGTGGCCGTGAGCGCTGGCTGGGCAGTCAGTGCTCAGGCGGAGCTGCCCACCCAGCAGCAGGAGCAGGCGCCAGGTTGGTTTCGCATGATGGTTGGGGAGTATGAGGTAACCGCGCTATACGATGGCCATACGGCTATTGATACCTCCTTGCTAAAAGGCATGGAGCAAGAAGATATTCTCCGCCACCTGGATGCGCTATTTATCGATGCAGAAAGTGGCATGCAAACTGCGGTCAATGCTTTTCTTATTCACACTGGTGAGAACCTTGTGCTGGTTGATGCCGGCTCAGCTGCCTGCTTTGGCCCCTCATTAGGTCAGGTGGAGAGTAACCTGCGTGCTTCTGGTTACTCGCCGGAGGATGTTGACACGGTGCTGATGACTCATCTGCATCCTGACCATGTGTGTGGTTTGGCCAATGAGGAGGGCGAAGCTGTTTATCCCAATGCTGAACTGCGTGCCAGCCAAGCGGATGCCGATTTTTGGCTGGATGAGGAGCGTGCGGCTGCGGCTCCTGAAGCCAATCAACCCTTCTTTACCATGGCTCAAGAGGCGGTAGCGCCTTATCAGGAAACTGACCGTTTCAACCCTTTTACGGCCGGTGATGAAGTGCTGATGGGTGTCGTTGCCCAAGATACCCATGGCCACACCGCCGGACACTCAAGCTTCATGCTGAACAGCGATGATGACGCCATGCTGGTATGGGGTGATGTGGTGCACAGTTACGGCGTGCAATTTGCCGACCCCACTGTGGCCATTGAGTTTGACTCAGACCCCGAGCAAGCCATTCGCACTCGAGAAGAAGTGCTCGAAAGCGCGGTTGAAGATAAGCACTGGGTCGCCGGTGCCCACATGCCATTTCCCGGCATTGGTCATATCGTAAAAGATGAAGAAGGCTACCGCTGGCTGCCGATTGAGTTTGGCCCAGTGGCAAGTGACGAGTAACGCCTTAGTTTTTGTTTTTGAAGTAATGAACGTTTAGGAGTCAATATGAAGTCACGCGCAGCTGTTGCACTGGAAGCGGGTAAACCGCTTGAACTGGTTGAGATTGATGTTGAAGGCCCTAAGGCGGGAGAAGTGTTGGTTAAGATGGCTGCGACAAGCGTTTGCCATACCGATGCTTATACGCTTTCCGGTGCTGATCCCGAAGGTAACTTCCCTGCGGTGCTGGGCCATGAAGGTGCCGGCGTTGTTCAGGAAGTCGGCGAGGGCGTCACTAGCCTTAAGCCAGGCGACCATGTGATTCCGCTCTACACCGCCGAGTGCGGCAAGTGTAAATTCTGTCTATCGGGTAAAACCAACCTATGTGGTAGCGTGCGCGCTACCCAAGGCAAAGGGGTCATGCCCGACGGCACCTCGCGTTTCTCACTCGATGGCAAAATGCTTCATCACTACATGGGTACCTCCACGTTTAGTGAGTACACCGTGTTGCCTGAAGTCTCCCTGGCGGTGGTTTCAAAAGAAGCGCCCATGGATAAAATTTGTCTGTTGGGCTGTGGTGTGACTACCGGTATCGGTGCGGTGCTGAATACCGCTAAAGTAGAGCCTGGCGCCACGGTGGCGGTGTTTGGTCTCGGGGCTATCGGTTTGGCCGTCATTCAAGGCGCGGTAATGGCCAAGGCGGGGCGTATTATTGCTATCGACGTCAATGCTGATAAGTTCGAGCTGGCCAAGCAGTTTGGCGCCACCGACTTTGTGAACCCGAAAGAGTACTCAGACCCCATTCAGCAGGTCATTGTCGATTTGACCGATGGCGGCGTTGACTACTCCTTTGAGTGTATCGGCAACGTCAACGTGATGCGTTCAGCGCTGGAGTGCTGCCACAAAGGCTGGGGTGAATCGATCATCATTGGTGTAGCCGGTGCCGGTGAGGAGATCTCCACACGGCCGTTCCAACTGGTCACCGGACGGGTCTGGAAAGGCTCCGCTTTTGGCGGCGTAAAAGGGCGCAGCGAGCTGCCGGGCTACGTTGATCGTTATATGAACGGCGAAATCAATATCGACGATTTCATTACTCACGATATGCCGTTTGAGAAAATCAACGAAGCGTTTGAGTTACTGCATGCGGGTAAGAGCATTCGTACCGTGCTGCATTACTAGGCTCTGTGGCTCGATGCCGTGCCAGTGCAGGTTTCCGCGAGGGCGCTGTGAACCCATCCGTGGGCGCTACTTTTGACATCCCTGTCAAAAGACCCTCGCTTCAACCTACCCTGGCACTCCGTTATCGTGTGTTTTACAGACAGTCATTCGGCCTGTGCACAGCATTATTAAGTAGTATAGAAAGCACGTTTGAAACGCTAAAACGCGGTAGGGTAGACCTGCCGCGTTTGCTGCATTTAAAGGAACCTGCCCATGAGCATGAGTGAAACTCTAGAACTGGTGTCCGCCAACCGTAGTTTCGGTGGCTGGCATAAGCGCTACCGCCACTACTCCCGTGCGCTGGATTGCGACATGATCTTCGCTGTTTACTTGCCGCCCCAGGCGGAAAACGAGCGCGTACCGCTGCTGTGGTGGTTGTCGGGCTTAACCTGTAATGACGAAAATTTCATGCAGAAAGCGGGCGCTCACCGTATTGCCGCTGAGCTGGGCGTGGCGATTGTTTGCCCTGATACTAGCCCACGGGGCACCGACTTGCCCGGGGAGCATGAAAGCTATGATTTAGGCTCGGGTGCCGGTTTTTACGTGAATGCCACCGAGTCACCCTGGAAGTCCCACTATCGCATGTACGATTATGTGATCGAGGAGTTGCCTTCGGTGGTGCGTCAGCACTTCCCGGTCAATGGGCGCGAATCGATTAGCGGGCACTCAATGGGAGGGCACGGAGCGTTGATCCTGGCGCTGCGTCATCCAGGGCGCTTCCGTTCAGTGTCGGCCTTCTCGCCGGTGGTCAATCCGATGAACTGCCCTTGGGGTCAGCAGGCATTTAATACCTATTTGGGAGAAGATCAGTCACGCTGGCGCCAGTACGATGCCTGCGAACTGGTTGCCAACGGTGCATCACGCCAACGGCTGTTTATCGACCAGGGCGAAGCGGATCAATTCCTGGAGGAGCAGCTTCAGCCAGAGCGTTTAGAAGCCGTTTGCGAAGAGCACGATCACCCGTTAACGCTGCGCCGCCAGCCGGGCTACGATCACAGTTACTTCTTCATTGCCTCGTTTATCGAGGATCATCTGCGCTATCATGCAGATCACCTCATGAAGCGTTAAGGATAACTGGATGCTCAATCGCTCGTTGCGCCGTGTTCTGCGTCTGCTATGGCGGATTGTTTGGCGCGGCGTGTTAGCGTTTGTGCTGCTGTCGGTCGCGCTGGTCTTGCTGTTTCGGTTCGTTCCTCCACCGGGGTCGATGGTGATGGTCGAGCGCAAAATTCAGAGCTGGATCCATAGCGATCCGATTCGTATACAGCGCGAGTGGCGAGGCTGGGATTCGCTCTCGGTAAACGCCAAACTGGCAGTGATCGCTGCAGAGGATCAGCGCTTTCCGCATCATAGCGGATTTGATCTGGTTGAATTGCGCCGGGCATTGCAGGCCAGCCAAGACGGTGGTCGACTGCGCGGTGCCAGCACCTTGAGTCAGCAAACGGCTAAAAACGTTTTTCTGTGGACAGGTCGTAGTTGGACACGGAAGGGGCTAGAAGCGTGGTTTACGCTACTGATCGAGATACTCTGGAGCAAGCAGCGTATTTTGGAGGTTTATCTCAACGTCGCCGAGTGGGATCGCGGTGTATTTGGCCTAGAGGCCGCTGCTCAGCACTATTTTGGGGCCTCTTCGAGTTCGTTAACTGAACGCCAGGCAAGTCTTCTCGCGGCTATCTTACCCAGCCCGCTGACGCGCAGCGCCGCACGTCCCGATGCCCAGGTTGAGCGGCGAAGCCAGTGGATTCGCCAGCAGATGCGTAACTTAGGTGGGGCTGATTATTTGCAACATTTATAGCGGGCTTTATCCACATTAGTCGTATTTGGCATCGTCAATTTCTGCCAGGGCTTCTAGGTTGGGATAGGAGAAGTAATAGCCCTGCTGCATGGGAATGCCCAATGCCAGCAGGCAGCGCGACTCTTCGCGAGTTTCAATGCCCTCTGCAATCAGCTGTGTACCCAATGTTTCTGCTAGCGCCACCAGACTACGCAATATGGCTTGGCGACGCTTGTCGCCATCGCATCCCATTACCAGGTCACGATCGATTTTCAGCGTATCGGGCCGCAGGTCGGTCAACAGATCGAGATTGGCATAACCGTTGCCAAAGTCATCCAGCGAGGTGGTAAAGCCCATTTCGCGGTAGCTCTCAATAATCGTACGCATATGCATACGATCATTGACCCGCTCGGTTTCGGTAATTTCGAAGTTGAGCCGTTCAGTGGGCCAACCAACACGATGCGCTGTTTCCAGGGTAGCTTGAATGCATGCCTGTGGTTCATAAACCGCATTGGGCAGAAAGTTAATGGAGAGGCGCTCCTGCATGCCCAGGTCGCTGGCTAGCTCAATGGCTTTGATGCGGCACGCCTGGTCAAAACGGTACATCAGCTCATCGGTCACCTGACCCAGTATTGAAAAAGCGGACTCGCCGTTGGTGCCACGTACTAACGCCTCGTAGTAAATAACTTGTCGCTGATTAACATTGACGATTGGTTGAAACGCCATGGTAAATGCAAAAGGTACCGGAGAATCGCAACGGTTACAGTGTCCGTTCACCCTGGCACAGTGGTGGTGTGCTGACATGTTTATCCAAGCCCTGGTTTACAAATATCGTTATCTTTTAGTCGCCTTATAGACGGGTTTCCGAATAACCATCACCACCCCAGTGATGGCGACCAACATCCCCACAAGCCCTAGCAGGGGAAGACGTTCGTCAAATAGCCACCACGCCTGAAGCGCCGTGACCGGTGGCACAAGATAAAAAAGACTCGCAACCCGCGAGGCTTCCCCCTTTTTAATCAAGGCCATGAGTAACAGAATAGCGGCAATTGAGAGAATCAACACCAACCAACCCAGCGTCAGCACAAAGGTGCTGCTCCACTCCACCTGGCGCGTCTCAAAAAGCAAGGCGCCAACGCCCAACAGAACGCCTGCTGCCACGTACTGAATCACCGCCCCAGAAAGCAGCGGCATACTGGTGCAATACCTCTTCTGATAGAGCGTGCCCAGTGAAATCCCCATTAACGCAGCGGTAACACACAGTAGAGCGCTAACTCCGAAGCCATCAAATAGCGACTCACCCAGTTCAAGCTTACTGCCGAGCACTAAACTGATACCTATTAGGCCCAGGCCTAGCCCTACCCATTGGCGCCAAGAGAGCTGTTCACCTAATAGTGGCCCGGCGAAGGCGGCGGTCAGAAGTGGCTGCAACCCCACCAGTAGTGCCGCTAAACCAGCAGGCATACCTAAGTAAATGCCATAGAAGACTCCACCTAAGTAAGCGCCATGAACTAGAAAGCCTGATATGGCGATATGAGTCCATAACCTGGGTGATGAAGGCCAAGGTATTTGCATCACGACGACCAGCGGAATCAGTAGCAGTAGCGTGAACACAAAGCGAATAAACAGAAATGTAAAAGGTTCTGCATATGGCAGGCCGAACTTGGCGCCAATAAAGCCGGTGCTCCAAAGTAGAACGAAAAGTGCAGGCATGGCGGCAAGTCCTGCCGAAGGTAAGTCGTTTTTGTGTAACTTACTGAATATTATGGACATATTATTTCCGTGGTGGCGTGATAAACTCATCTTTAGGATACATTTGGTTCTTTTTGTTACTATCTTTTACATAAAGAGTTGAACCTGCTTGAACATGGCGCGTCACAGAAGGCACACACACAACGCAATATTGAGGTTTCTTCTATGCAACGTATGACTGCTCTGTTTTCCGCTGCCCTGCTCGCGACCGGTCTGATGGCTGCTACCGCCCACGCGCAGGAAGAGCAACAAGGCGCTGCACAAGATCCAATGGCAACCCAGCAAGCACCTGCCCAGGATTTTTCTGACGACCAGCTCCAGCAGTTTGCTGATGCTTCTCAAGAAATTGCGGTTATTTCCCAGGAATATACCCAGCGTCTGCAGGAAGCGGAAGATGAATCAGCGCAGCAGGAAGTGCGCACCGAAGCTAACGACCGCATGATTGAAGTGGTCGAAGACAGCGGGCTAGATGTTGATACTTTCAACGCTATCGGTCAATCCATTCAGCAAGACCCTGAAATGATGCAGCGTGTTCAGGAAATGGCTAACCAGTCGTAAGCTGTACTGCTGAAAGTAACTGACGACGATTTCCTGATTTTTTATATCGCTAATATAGCAGTTTTTATTTAGCAGGGTAATTATCAGTATGGCTTAGGCCAGTAAAGCCCGGTGCTTAACTGCACCGGGCTTTTTTATGCAGCTTGTTTCGCCAATGGGCAGTTTTATTATACTGAGTGGGGTTTACCTGACTTAGCCTTCCCGCCACACTTTAGTATTGTGAGTAGATTCTCCAGCCCATTGACCGGTATGCCCGAGGAGTCCGTATGGATGTCGAACTGTTAGAAATACGCCAACATATGGGACGGTTCCCGCCTTTTGATGGGCTATCGGATGATCTTCTTGATGCCATCGCTGAACAGGTCGAAGTGAGTTACTTCAAAACCGGCAGCAACATATTAGCGCTCAACGAGATGCTCAATGATCTCTGTTATATCCGTAGTGGCGCTGTGGAGGTTTATCGTAGCCAAGGAGAACTGTATAACCGCCTGGGTGAAGGCGATATTTTTGGTCATTTCAGCCTGCTGCGTAACCACAAAGTGCGTTTTCCTGCCCAGGCTATTGAAGATACGCTGATCTATTTTATCCCCAAGGCGGTTTTCCTCAGGCTGTGCGAGGAGGATGACCATTTTGCCGATTTTGTCGAGTTGGAGCGGCCGCGGCTAGAGAGTGCCGCTGAGCAGCAAAAGAAATCCAACGACATGATGGTCACAAGGATACGCAAACTGATAACCCGTTACCCGGTGATGGTGGAAACGTCTACCAGCGTTCAGCACGCCGCGCAGCAGATGAGCGACGCCCAGGCTTCTGCGCTGCTGGTATTAAAAGAGGGGAGCGATAACCCGCGCTACAGCTTTAAAGATAGCGAAGGTCAAACTTGGCAGATGTGCGGGATTTTAACCGACAGTGATTTTCGTACCCGCGTTGTGGCCGAGGGGCTATCACCGCAAACCTCGGTCGGTGAGGTGGTTTCCTCGCGGCTAATTACCATTCAATCGGATGCCTCTGTTTATGAGGCCATGCTGACGATGCTGCGCAGTAATGTGCACCACCTGCCTGTCTTGTATCGTCAGCGCCCGGTGGGCGTGGTGCATCTCTCCGATATTATTCGCTATGAAACCCATAGTGGCCTCTATCTGGTCAGCAATATTTTCAATCAGTCCAGCGCCCAGGGGCTGGCACGCTTGGCGCCGGATGTGAGCGCGGCGTTTGTGCGTATGGTGCAAGAGGGGGCTAACTCGCAAATGGTAGGTAGCGCCCTTTCCACGATCGGACGCAGCTTTACTCGGCGGTTGCTGGAAATGGCTGAAGCAGAACTTGGCCCTCCGCCGGTGCCTTACTGCTTTATGGTGAATGGTTCTATGGCCCGCAATGAGCAGAGCATTGTCACTGACCAGGATAATGCGCTGATCCTCTCCGATGAGTTTATTCCAGAGCAGCATGATGACTATTTTTACGCCCTGGCAAAAATCGTTAGCGATGGTTTAGATGCCTGCGGCTACACCTACTGCAAGGGTGATGTGATGGCGACCAACACGCAATGGCGTCAGCCCCTCAGCGTTTGGAAGGAGTATTTTCAGGATTGGATGGCCAACCCTACGCCGGAACGGTTGCTGCATAGCTCGATTTTCTTTGATCTGGATAGTTGCTACGGCGAAGACCTCTATGTGGAAACGTTGCAAGATTTGATTGCCGAGACAGCGCCAAAATCACCGCTTTTTTTAGCCGCCATGGCTCGCAATGCCTTAAACCGTACCCCGCCGCTGGGGTTTTTCCGTACTTTTGTGATGGAGCAAGATGGCAAGCACAACAACTCTATCAACTTGAAGCGTCGAGGGACGGCGCCGATGGTGGATTTGGTGCGTATTCACGCCTTAGCCTGCGGCTCCAAAGCGCAGAACTCCTTTCAGCGCCTGAATGACATCAGCAAGACCCAGCTGTTGGCGACTGGGATGAGTGACAAGCTAAGCTATGCGTTTGAGTTTTTATGTATGTCGCGGATTCGCCATCAAATGATTGATCTACAAGAGGATCGCCTGCCGGATAACAATATCGAGCCTGAAAACGTGGCGGATAGCGAGCGGCACACGCTGAAAGATGCCTTCCAGGTGCTCAGCAACGCACAAAAATTTCTGAAATTCCGCTATCCCATGCCTGCCCAGCGGCAGGGACGCTAAGATGCTCAATATACGCCCACGCCAAAAAATCGTACAGGCCGATTGGAAGGGCTATATGGCCCAACGGGCGCAACAAGCGAAAAATCCTGCCCTTCAGCAATTTTTTGGTGCGTCGTTGCCTGATCCTGAAACGCCCATTTCTGAAGTGCCTATGGTGGCGCTGGATATGGAAACCACAGGGCTGGATGAGAGGCGACATGCGATTGTCAGTATTGGCCTCGTGCCCTTCACGTTAAATCGTATCAAATTGGCTGAGCGGCGCTATTGGGTCGTGAACCCTTCGCGGCCGCTCGCAGAAGCCTCAATTACCTACCATCACATTACCCACTCGGAGATTGCCCAGGCGCCGGACTTAGATGTGATACTGGACGAACTCCTGGCCCAGCTAGCAGGTCGCCTAGTGGTGGTTCATTTTCGCAATATTGAACGCCCCTTTTTGAATGCAGCTGTCAAAGCCCGGCGTGGGGAAGGGGTGCTGTTTCCGATGATTGATACTATGTCGCTGGAAGCGCGGATGCACCGCCAAACCCTATGGGCGAGGTTCCGCCGCTGGCTTGGCCGCCCACCGGTTTCCATCCGCATGCATGCGAGTCGTGAGCGCTATGGCTTGCCCCCTTATCAAGGACATCATGCCCTGGTGGATGCGTTGGCCACCGCAGAGCTATTGCAGGCGCAAATAGCCACCCATTATCGGCCTGAAACGCCATTGAAAGATATTTGGTGTTGATGCTTAGCTGTCAACATACCAACAAAAACGGGCAACCCAATGGGTTGCCCGTTTACTAGCTAAATTTAAACAGTACCAGCAAGCTTTAAACTTAGGGTTGGTTTAAAACCGTGGTCGGTTCAAAGTAGCGCTAGACAGCTTTAGGTTCGCTCATCAACCCCTTGATAATGGCATAGCAGGCCACTAGCAGAATGATGGTGAACGGGAAGCCGGTAGAAACCGCCATGGTTTGCAGCGCTGTTAGGCCACCGCCTAGCAGTAGCGCAATGGCAATCGCGCCTTCGATGATCGCCCAGAAAACGCGCTGTGGCGTCGGCGCATCTACCTTACCGCCAGCGGTGATGGAATCAATCACCAGTGAGCCAGAGTCAGACGACGTCACGAAGAACACGATGACTAGCACAATGGCTACGAATGAGGTGATTTGCGATAACGGTAGCTGCTCGAGCATTATGAATAGCTGCAGATCAACGCCTGCATCGCGAACGGCCTCAATGCCTTGGCTGACGTACTGATCAATGGCCGTGCCACCAAACGTGGTCATCCATAGTACTGATACCGTGGACGGCACCAGCATCACCGAGACCAGGAATTCACGCACTGTACGGCCGCGGGATACCCGCGCGATAAACATACCAACATACGGAGACCAGGAGATCCACCAGGCCCAGTAGAAGGCTGTCCAGCCCTGGCTGAAGTTGGCGTCTTCACGACCAAAAGGATTCGATAAGGCAGGCAGATGAACCGCATAGTTCCAAAGGTTTTCAAAGAAGCCCGTGGCAATCATCAGGGTAGGGCCAACCGCAATTACAAAGAAAAGTAGCATTGCCGCAAGAATAATATTGATTTTGGAGAGCAGCTGTACGCCCTTATCAACGCCTGCCACGATTGAGCCGATGGCGATCATCGTAATACCGATGATCAATAGGATCATGGTGATATCACTTTCTGGCGCACCAAACAGGTAAGTGAGGCCTGCTGCTGCTTGGGTTGCCCCTAAACCAAGGGACGTAGCCAAACCAAATAAAGTGGCAAACACTGCCAAAATATCAATTACGTGGCCTGGCCAGCCCCATACGCGCTCACCCAAAAGGGGGTAGAACACAGAACGCATGGATAGCGGTAGGCCCTTATTGAAAGAGAACAGCGCCAGCGAAAGCGCGACCACAGCGTAAATCGCCCAGGGGTGCAGGCCCCAGTGGAAGATGGTTGCGGCCATAGCTAACGCTTCAGCAGCGGCAGCATTACCTTCCGCACCCGCAAGCGGCGCCCAACTGCCACCGTCAAATGAAGAGCCAAAGTGCGTCAGCGGTTCGTTAACGCCGAAGAACATCAGGCCAATCCCCATGCCCGCGGCAAACAGCATTGAAAACCAACCCATATAGGTAAAATCAGGCTTGGCATCGGCGCCACCAATGCGGATTTTACCTAGCGGAGAGAAGATCAGACCAATACACAAGATGACGAATATATTCGCCGCTAAAATAAAGAACCACGCTAGATTGCCGGTCAAAAAACCAAAAATAGCATCATAAATAGGCGCAATCGTGTCTTGCAGCGCTAGAGTTAGCACCACAAACAGCAGCACAATGATTGCAGAAATGCTAAATACCTTGCCGTGTAGGTCAAGATTGAGGCCCATAGCATTCGTGGTGATATTATCTTGGCCGATAACATAATCGGTATCGATCAGGTTAGCCGGGCCATCTGGGGCGGGTATACCCTCAGAGACCGGCTCATCAGGCTCATTTTTCGGTGTTTTGTCCATAGGTTTACTCCCTTAATTATTTTAAAAACGAAAGGCGGTTTTATTGAGCCAGACGAATTAAGAAGACAGAGGCGTTAGTGTGAGTTGCTACTTTGCCACCATGCGAAGGCATGACAATATCCAAATGCCGTGGCAGATGAGTTGCCATCATTACTAAGTCAGCCCCTACTTCGTCAATAGCTTTCTCAAGTAGTGTGTCGATATTCGCCATAGGGTCTGTTGAGCTGTATACCTTGCTACTTACCGGTTGACCATGAACCTTATGTCGCTCTTGCGCAAAAGCCTCGAGCTTTTGCTCATACTCCTGGGGAGTGCGGGCGACGCTTGTGGGTGTATTGGCCGTGACGCTGACATAGGTGATATGGGCGTCATATTGTTTGGCAAGGTCGGCTACAACGCTTAACGCGGGTTCCAGTGTTTCAAGGTGGGCAAGGTCTACCGGCACCATAATGTTATTAAACATGCCAAGCTCCCGAAATGACCTGTCACACTATCGAACTGCTTATAGTAGTGTGCTCATAACAATAGGTTGTACAAACTTAAACGGCTGGGCTGGGGCTTATGAAAGCCCCAGCCCAACCATCACCAACAAATACAATTTACCTAATCAAAATGGCATTAGCTATCAAGCCACTCTGCGACCACGTCCTGGTTATCTTCAACCCACTGCTTCGCATTCTCATAGGGGTCACTGCCATCTTCCTGGTTCATCAGCATGACCTCGCCCATCTGCTCAGGCGTCCACTCGAAAGCGTCGAGAATGGCATAGGCTTCTGGCATGTCGTCTTCCAGGCCTTGGCGAACCGCAGTGTGGATCTGCTCTGCACCGCCATAGACGTTCTCAGGGTCTTCTAGGTATTTGAGATCGAAACGGGCAAACATCCAGTGGGGCGTCCAGCCGGTAACAACAACGTCTTCTTCGTTATTAATTGCGCTGGCTAGGGCTGCCGTCATGGTAGCACCGCTGCCGCTACGCAGATCCAGCTCAAGGTCATAGGTATCCACAACCTCTTCGGAGAGCGCCATTAGGCCTGCACCGGGGTCAATACCGATGATCTCGCCATTAAAGCTGTCGGCGTTATCGTTAAGGTCAGCAATCGAGTCGACGTCGGTATACTCTGGAACCACAAGGCCCAGCTTGGTACCGTCCAGATTGGGGCCGAGGTCTTCAATGCTATCACCCAGGCGCTCCATGTAATCGGCGTGAGTGGTCGGCAGCCAAGCGGCAACGATGGCGTCCGCATCGCCAGTGGAGAGCGCTTGGAACATGGCCGCCGCTGAGAGTGACGTTAAATCAACCTCATAGCCTGCTTGCTCAAGTACCGCGGCAATGACGTTAGTAGAAGCGACTTCGGAAGACCACTCCACGTAGGCCAAGTTAACCGTGCCTTTCTCCTCTTCGGCCTGGGCTGCGCTGCTGACGGCAACGCCTGCACCTGCTAGCAGTGCCAGTGAAGCAAGACGGATACGAAGGTTCAATGTGCGATGTTTCATTCACTTTCTCCCTTGGGTATAAATTTATAAACGTACACAATCATCAACAAACACAGCTGCTGCAGAATACAGCATGGTGAGCAAAGAGCGACTTAGCAAGCAAATGACTCAACGCTGCCGCTCCTGCTGTTTTGCTTTAGGGTTTAACTCTATTTGCGCGTTTTCCCTATTGACGGGTTTTTCTAAGCGATTGGGTCAGACGGTCAAGCAGCATGGCCAGGATGACCACCGCGATACCTGCTTCAAAGCCATCGCCAGGGCGCAAGCGCTGAATAGCGCGCCATACTTCGCTGCCTAGACCATCCGCACCAATCATGGCGGCAATAACCACCATGGAGAGAGCGAGCATAATGGTCTGGTTGATACCTGCCATGACCGTGGGCAGTGACAGCGGCAGCTGTACTTTGAATAGCTTTTGGCCACGGGTAGCACCGTAGGCGTCGGCGGCCTCAATCAACTCCACCGGTACTTGACGAATGCCCAGCGTGGTAAAGCGAATAGCCGGGGGCATTGAGAAAATCACCGTGGCAAAAATCGCCGACACCGAACCAATCCCGAAGAATGGAATAGCTGGAATCAAATAAACGAATGCTGGCATGGTCTGCATAAAGTCCAGAATCGGCATAATGACCCTGTAAAGCCGATTGGAGAGCGCCGCCGCAATGCCTACAGGTAGTGCGATGACCACGGCCACCATGGTAGCGAACACTACCAGCGTGAGCGTCTCAATCATTGGGTTCCAGAGGCCCAGGTTCCAGATCAGAGCCAAACCGGCGACGGCGCCGATTGCTAGACGAGGGCCCGCCAGCTTCCAGCAGAGCAGCGCGATCAATGCGAGCAGCGCCCACTCGGGCAGCCACATCAAACCGTCGTTTAAAACATCGATGCCGGTTTGAGTAAAACGAGAGATGCCCCGGGTAACCATAGAGTATTCGCTGGTCAACCAAGTCAGGCCGCCTTCAATCCAATCGCCTAGTGGAATGCGTGGGATATCCATTATTGCTCTCCTGCTCGTGCCAGTTCGTCGAGTACAGCGCCTTTTACCACTACGCCGAGTAACTGTTCCTGCTTATCAATGACGGCGATAGGGAAGCTCTTTTCACTAAACATGGCGAACAGATTGTGCAGAGGCTCATCCATCGGGACTTTGCGGAAATCCTGAGTTAAGTAGGGGATGATCGAATCGGAACCCTCTTGAATGGCCCGGCCGGCGGCGTCGGCCTCTAGTAGCCCGAGTAAGCGGCGATCGCGATCAACCACATAAATGGAGTCGATAGCATGGTCGCGCATGCGGTGTAGTGCTGTGCGTGGGCCATCGCTTTCTCGCGCGGTGGAGCGCAGTGGCCGCATGGCGCTCTCTGCGGTCAGGATACGCGCTCTGTCAACGCCTTCGATAAAGCGTCGCACGTAGTCATCCGCGGGCTTGGTCAGAATCTCTTCCGGCGTGCCGATCTGCACCACTTCGCCATCTTTTAGCAGCACGATACGGTCGCCAATGTTGAGCGCCTCATCCAAATCGTGGGTGATGAAGACCGTGGTCTTTTGCATTTTGGATTGCAGCTGCAAAAGCTCTTGCTGCATGTCTTTGCGAATTAGCGGGTCAAGCGCTGAGAAGGCTTCGTCCATTAACAGCACGGTGGCATCGTTTGCCAGTGCGCGGGCTAGGCCAACGCGCTGCTGCATACCGCCTGAAAGCTGATTCGGGTAGGCGTCTTCCCAGCCCTCCAGGCCCACTTGCTTCAATGCAGTATGAGCAATTTGGTGCCGCTCTGATTTCTCTACGCCGCGAATTTCCAAACCGAACTCGGCATTTTGCTGCACAGTGCGGTGGGGAAATAGCGCGAAATTTTGAAATACCATAGAGAAGTGGCGGCGGCGGCACTCCAGCAACGCTTTCTCTTTCAGCGTCGGGATGTTTTCGCCGTCGATAATGATTTCACCTTCGGTGGTCTCAATCAGACGGTTAAGACAGCGGATCAAGGTCGATTTGCCTGACCCCGAAAGTCCCATGATGACGAGCAGCTCGCCTTCATAGACATCAAATGAAATATTGGATAGCCCTAGCGTCTGGCCGGATTTCTCCAGAATTTCGGGGCGCTTCATTCCCTGATTACGTAGCTCAATGGCTTTTTGGGGGTGCTTACCAAAGACTTTGCTTAATCCGCGAACTTTAATTTTGACGGGTCGTGTCTCGTCCATCGGCGATGCCTTTTTGTTGAGCTGAATGAGCGTGTGTCGTTATTACACCATTCATAAAGAAATAAGAACTTGGGCCGTATAATTTATTAAAAATTATTATACATAGCTAGGGCCAGTGTGTCACAACGGCTCGCTCAATGGGGCAATTAACGTTACATGTGTCATTTTTTACCCATCTAAGAGGGTTTGCTGTACACGCATGCCGATGAGCTTTATGTTTTTAAGTGTTTGATTTTAATTAATTATTTGTATTTTTTCTATATTTGGCACGTTAAGTGAATAAGCTGGTTGTAAGCAACATGATATATGTACAAAGTTGGTTTGCGTCTATCCAGTAAGGTGTAAAGTTGGTTTGCGTCTATCCAGTAAGGTGTTTAGAAACATACGGTGTTAGCAATGGAGGTGGGAATTATGGACAAGCAACATGACCGCATTGAGAGTAAGCAAATTTCTAATCGCCCACGTTGGTTAACGCTGTGCATGATGGTGACAGCAGCAAGTGTCCTAGTATTAGCCGGTTGCGGTGACAATGAAGAAGCAGCGCCGCCTGCTGAAGAGTCTGCGCCATTAGAGCAAGATGCTACTTCTCAGCCAGAAACGGGTATGAGTGAAGAGCCGTCGATGGAAGAAGATCCAGGTTTAGATCAAGAGCCTGCTGCAGAGAATAGTACGACCCAATCTGAAGGCACGATGTCTGAAGAGAGTACTCTGCCAGAAGACACGATGGATGAGCCCGCGGAAGGCACTATGAATCCTGATGAAGATGAGCCAGGGTTTGGTGAAGGTACCGAGCCCATGCCAGGCGCGGATGAAGACGACGAAAATGCAACCAGTAATTAATTAGTTAACTGATTTATGTGCCCGTTTGAGTAAGTGTACCGCTCCCTACGATGGTAAATCGACCCAGCTGTTTGTTCCCTGCGGCTGCTCCACACGATTTACCATCCTTTACGCCCCCGCGCCCGCGGGGGTTTTTTTTACCTACTTTTAGCTAACGTGTTTAGTTTCGCGATCTGCCGTGGCGTAGCGGTTACTCTTCATTATCTTCCAGGCGACGATAGAGCGTCCGACGAGCAATCCCCAGCACCTCAGCAGTGCGCCGCTTGTTGCCACCCGTAGCTTCTAACACTTTGTTAATATAGCGCTTTTCGACTTCTTCTAAACTGGGCCAGCGGATCGGTGGCGGGGTTGGCATTTGACCTCCCGCCAGCACTTCGCCGCTGACGGCAGGCACTAAAGGCGTACCGGTTTCCACCGCTGATTGCTCGCGCAGCCGTTCGGGCAGATCTTTATAGCTGAGCGAGCCATCTTCGCTTAGGGTGACGGCTCGCATAATAGCGTTTTCCAGTTCGCGAACGTTACCGGGGTAAGCGTAGTTGAGCAGGTTGTTGAGCGCTTCGGGTTCAATTTGCTCTATCTGTTTGCCCTGTGCCTCGGCATGCTTGTCGATAAGTGCAAACACAAGGTGTTCGATATCGGTGCCGCGTTCGCGCAGCGGTGGGATGCGCAGAGAGAAGGTTTCCAAACGGTAGAATAAATCGCTGCGGAAGTTCTCCTGCTCGATCTCTTTCTCCAGGTTGCGGTGAGTGGCAGCGATGATGCGTACATCCACCGGCTCTTCACGCTCCCCGCCTACGGGGCGTACGGTCTTTTCCTGTAAAGCACGCAGTAATTTAGCCTGCAGATTGATGGGCATTTCACCAATCTCATCTAAAAACAGGCTGCCGCCCTGAGCACTGTGGAAGAGCCCTTTGCGCGCTTCATTAGCACCGGTAAAGGCCCCTTTTACATGGCCAAAGAACTCACTTTCCATCAAATCCGCCGGAATGCTCGCACAGTTAACCGGTACAAAGGGCTGGTCATGGCGCGGGCTTTCCTGGTGAATGGCGCGAGCAAGTAGCTCTTTGCCGGTGCCGCTTTCCCCTAAGATCAGAATAGGGGCATCGCTTTTGGCAAGGCGGGAAGCGTCATGAAACAATGTCTGCATGACCTGGCTTTTACCCACAATGCCGTGGAAGTGACTGATATCCGTGTCGTGGAAAACCGCCAATCGTTGGCGTTCAAGGACACGAAATACGGCATCACGGATGGCATCAAGGTCTAACGGCTTGGTTAAAAAGTCGTCAGCCCCTAGCTTAAGTGCCTCAACCGCCTGGTCGATGGTGCCGAAAGCGGTAATCACAATAATACCCAGCTCACTGCCTGCTTGGCGGAGCTGCTGAAGCAGCTGAATACCGGTCATGCCCGGCAAGCGCACATCGGTAATTACCAGTGAGACGGTGGTGTGGCTAAGTAAGGCGATCGCCTCTTCAGCGCTGGGTACGCCGAGCGTTGTGTAGCCTGCATCCTGCAGCTCTTCTTCTAATAACTCACGTATAGCGGCGTCATCTTCCACCACCAACAAAGGTAAAAGGGGGTCCTGTTGGGTCACAAACGTTGTCCTCACGCGGATGCGGTTTCACTAGTAGGTAGCGTAATTTCAAATCCAGCGCCGCCTAGGGCACTGTCAAACACGCCGATCGTACCGCCGTGGTCGTTAATAATGCGATGTACCATAGAGAGTCCCAAACCGCTGCCTTGGCCGACCGGTTTGGTGGTGAAAAATGGGTCGAACACTTTATGGTGATGGGAGCTGGGTATCCCAGGGCCATCATCTTCCACCCATAGTATTAATTCGTGATCTTGCTGTTGGGCGCGAACTCGAACTCTGCTCACTTCGGGGGCTTGCGCAGCATTACGCAGCAAGTTCGTCAGCACCTGTACAATTTGTTGGCCGTTGGCGAGTAAGTTGGGTGTCGGCGACGGTAATTCAATGTCTAAACGAATATTGCGTGGCTCCAGCTCGTCTTCAACCAAATCGCGGGCATTCATAATAAGCTGATCAAGCGCCAGTTCGCCTTTCTCTACGTTATGTTGACGGCCTAACTCCATCAACTGGCGCACAATTTCAACGATGCGCTCGACTTCGCCACGAATACGCCCTAGCCGTGCGCGTTCGTCATCGCCAATAACATCGCGGCGAGCCAAACGCTGGGCCTGACCATTGATCACCGTTAGCGGCGCACCTATCTCATGGGCAACGCCGGCTGCCAATACGCCCAGTTCAGCCAGCTTTTTCGACTTGCGCAGGCGCTTTTCAAGCTCAATTTCGCGCCGCTGGCGATTTTCGATCTCTTGGTCTTTCTCGGCCATTGCATCCAGCATGCCATTCAAACCGGAGGCGAGATGGCGATATTCGATAGGGCCGTCTTCGGTGGCGCGTTGGCTTCGGTCACCTTTTTCAACCAGCTGCATTACGTGCAGCAACCGGTTCAGCGGGCGCTCAATATGGCGGCGGAACCCCCACCAAATACTAAACACGATCCCGGCGGCGCCAATTACAAACACCAGTACGGCGACCACGCTGATAAAACCCGTATAGTTCTCAATGCCGGTATTTAGCCGATTAACCTGTAGTACCCCATATACAGTGCCATCTTGTGAGCGCAAGGGTGTCAACGCAGAGTAGTAATTCCACCCATCGTGCTGGCGATAGTTGCTATATAAATCATCGCGCTCGATGATTTGTTGAATCTCTTCACGGCTGAAAATATCTTTGCCGAGACCGAGTCCGTAAATATCGCGCCCTTCTGTATCAAATACATAGGCGCCGTAAATTCGATGGAAGGAGAACGCCGACTGTAGCGCTTCTTCAAGCGGCGTGTTGCTATCTGGCGTAACCGCATAGCTGAGCGACGAGCTCAGCGTACGGGTAATAATCTCCACTTCCGTTTGTAGCTTTGAGCGTACGTTATCTTCGAGCGACTTGATCGCCACTAAGCTAAAAACCACCAGGATGACAAACAGCGGCACAATCACCGTCAAAATAATCAAATTGCGTAGTCGCATGGGGTATCCATGGTGGTTTGAATACGTTTTAGTATCAGCCAGTAAATTTAAGCGCTACTGATTCGTTGGCGCTAAACGGTACAAACCGCCCTGAGGGTCGTCAGTGAGTAAGTAAATGGCGTCATCAGAGCCTTGGCGAACATCGCGAATGCGACCCACTTCGCCTTGTAAAATCAGCTCTTCTTCGGCGACACGGCCCTCTTCCAAGCGCAGGCGCAACAGCTTCTCGCTACCTAGCCCCCCGGCTAATAAGTTGCCTTGCCACTCACCAAAGGCGTCGCTAGTCACTTCGGCAAGCCCGGCGGGGGCGAAGCGGCCTTCAAATACATACACGGGGTCAACCATGCCGGGGAGCGAATCTTCGCCAATCGGCTCGTTGGTTGCATAGTCATTGCCCTGGCTGACCTTTGGCCAGCCATAATTATTGCCCGCTTCGATATGATTCAGCTCGTCGCCGGTGCGTGGGCCATGCTCTGACGCCCAGGCTTCGCCGTTACTGAGCACGGTCATGCCTTGAATATTGCGATTACCCATGGAGTAAATTTCATCCAGGGTAGTATCATCACCGACAAAGGGGTTGTCATCGGGAACGCCACCAGTAGCGGTAAGGCGCAGGGTAGAGCCCGCGTGGTCATCGCTTGCCTGGGCGCGGGTTGGTTCACTGCCGCGGTCACCAATACTCATTAGCAGAGTGCCGTCGGGCAGCCATGCCAATCGCGAGCCGTAGTGGCGACCCGGCCCTGAGGCGCGATCCTGCTCAAATAAGTGCTCGACCTCACCTAGCTTGCCATCCTGCCATTTTACTCGTGATAACGCTGAACGGCTGTTATTGCCTTCGGGTTTGCTCCAGGTGAAATAGATCCAGTCGTTATCACCCTCGCCATTTACGCCTTCAAAATCAGGGTGTAACGCTACGTCTAGCAAACCGCCCTGGCCCTGATTGCTCACTTCTGGCATGCCTTCCAGCGTACTGGCTTCACCGCTTTCGGGGTCGACAAGTTTCAATTGCCCGCTGCGTTCGCTCACCAAGTAGCGGCCATCGGGTAAAAAAGCCACCGCCCAAGGGTGCTCAAAACCATCGGCGATACGCTCAATGGAAAGGTTTAAATGGTCGGTTTTCAGCGATTCCTGGACGACTTCCGCATTTGCCATGTTAATAGCGCCCGCCAGCACTAGCCCACTGATCCCTGCACAAACCGCTGGGGTCAGCGGGCGTTGGTTATGGTTGCTCTTGTTCATGTAAAGCATAGCGTGCCCTCTGGTGACGATAATCGTTGGCATCCTTGCCAGTAGTCTAGCAGTGACCCTTTAGCCACGTGTGGGTTCCACTATTACATCAGCAGGGCTAGCAGCGCGGGTAGGTAAAACAGCGCTAACAACGTTGAGCAGAAGACCAAGCTGGCGACATAAACGGGTTCGCGCTGGGCCCGCTGAGCAAAGAGATAATTGAATACCGCCACCGGCATACACATTTGCAGCACTAAAATGTTCTGTGCCAGTGGCGGAAGGCCCACCCAGCCAGCGATCAGCCAGGCGACCACGGCAGCGAGAGGCACACGCACCAGGCTAAATCCGAGCCCTGAACGCAGGTTTTTCACCTGAATGCTGGCCAGCGATACGCCCAGGGTAATAAGCATGAGCGGTACCGTGAACCCCGACATTAAGTCTACCGTATTCGCCAACCAGGGCGGCAGGGAAGTGTCCGTCAGAAGCAGCACCATGGAAATTGCAATGGCGTACACCGTGGGCGTTTTAGCAAGGGTTTTGAGGGGGTTGCCTTGGCTATTAAGCACTGCGCCTAAGGTGAACTGAAACAGCGATACGGTCACCATCACCGTGATGCCGTAGGCAAACCCGGCGCTACCAAAGGCATAGAGCACCACCGGTAAACCCATATTACCAGTGTTGGGGTACATCATGGGGGCAAGCAGCACTCGCCAACTGCGGCGCAACAGTTTTGCCACCACAAAAGTAGCGGCCCCCATGGTGATAATTACCAGTGCAGCGGCCAGCATCGTCTGACCAAAGGTGGTGGCATCGATATCGGCCCCCGCCAGAGATGCTAATACCAGTGAGGGTGTGCCGATGTTAAACACTAGCCGGGTGATAAAGTCGACCGGATAGGGATGGCCTAGGCGTACCCACAGGTAGCCGAGCCCTGCACCCGCCAGCACAGGCGCCATGACGGCAAAAAGTTCGGCAAGCATTGGCTGTCCTTGGCAATCGTTAGCCACCTATTGTCGTTAATAAGCGGGCTAACTGGCAAGGCAAACACTCGAATTACCCTAAACAGCGACGGTTGACGTGCTCCACGGTGCGGGTACCTGGCTACGTAAAAACTCTAACAGCGCGTGGGTGCGGCGTGATTGGTGCCCGTAGGCGTAGAGCAGTGTAATGGGCAGGGGCACCGGCTCCCAGCCGGGGAGGCAGTTAATCAGTTCGCCTGGATGATGTTGTTCGCGCTTGGCGGTTAACCAGTGTGAGAGTAAGCCAATCCCTTGGCTGCGTGCGATGGCATCAATATGCAGGGCAGTGAGGTCGACCCGCAGCCGTGAACGGGGCGGGTTAAAGGTGTATTGGCCATGCTCTGGATGAGTGAGCAGCAGCCCATCAGAGGCAGAGCCCAACAGATCTATCCAGGCATGCTGGTTCAGTTCGTCGGGGTGTTGAGGCGTGCCAGCCGCCGCTAAATAGTGTGGGCTGGCATAAAGCCCGCGGGTTAAATGCCCCAAGCGCTCCTGGTTTAGCCCGCACTCATGCGTGGGCCCCAGCCAGACATGTACGCTATTGCTGTGCATTTTAGTGGGGGGCGTTTCTCTAGTGTGTAGCGTTAGCTCTACCTTGGGGTGGCGGTTTAAGAAGGCATCAATCGTACCGGGTAACCAGCTGCGCGCCAGGGCGCCGTGCACCTCAAGGGTTATTTCGCCGCTAATCTCCTCACGCAGCTCTGCAAGTGCCTCCTGGCTATGAGCCGCCATTGCCAACAGCTCGGTGCAGTAGTTGTGAAACAGCAGCCCTGCTTCGGTAGGAATTAAGCGGTTGGCCTGGCGGCGCAGCAGCGGCTGGTTAAGCCGGGTTTCTAGCTGGCTGATACGGCGACTAAGGGTCGATTTGGCTAATCCGAGCTTTTGAGCGCTGCGAGTCAAACTGCCTGTGCTCATCACATCGGCAAAGGCGGTAAGTTCGTCAAAGTCATACATGGTCAGGCCCACGGAAAAGGGTGAACGCTAATTGTGCCATTTTTCGGTGCGAATGAAAATAATAGGCATTTGTGTTCCGTAGAGTTGAACGTGCTGTCTCACCCCAGTGTGCAAAGAGTGTGTAAAAATATTAATGCTAATAATTCGCATTTAATGTGACGAATTCTCACACATATTGTTAACACACTATGAAGGACGAAGTTATGTCTCCCTGTTTGCGCCGTACGCTGCTGGCCAGCGCCATCTCTTCGCTTGCTAGTAGCGCTCTATGGGCACAAGATGCGCCCCGCTTAGACGATATGGTGGTAACCGCTTCAGGTTTTGAACAGCAGATTACCAATGCCCCCGCGTCTATCAGCGTGGTTTCCCGGGAAGAGTTGGAACAAGGCCACTATCAGAGTGTTACCGATGCGCTGCGCGATGTGCCCGGTGTGATTGTCACCGGCGGCGGGAGAGGGGATAACGGCCAGGATATCTCCATTCGTGGTGTGCCTTCCCAGTACACCCTGATATTGGTCGATGGTCGCCCGCAGAATTCCCGTGAGTCCCGCCCCAATGGTAGCGCCGGGTTTGAGCAAGACTGGCTGCCGCCGCTACAGGCTATCGAGCGCATTGAAGTAGTGCGTGGGCCAATGTCGACGCTTTACGGCTCCGATGCCATCGGCGGGGTCATTAACGTGATTACCCGCAAGGTTGCGCAGGAGTGGCACGGTAATGTGCAACTCGACACCGTACTTCAGGAAAACAGCGACTCCGGCGATAGCCGCCAAGCCAACTTTTACCTGAGCGGCCCGCTGGTAGGGGATCGTTTAGGACTTCAGCTCTATGGCCGTGCCTCGCAGCGCGATGAAGACAATATCCTCAACGGCTATGAAGATAAAAGCCTGCAAAGTCTTACTGCACGGCTGAGTTTTGCGGCGACTGATAACCATGACTTCACTTTTGAGGCGGGTATTACCGAGCAGGAGCGCGAATCACTGATGGGCAACTCGGCGCCATCCGAGGGCTGTCGCGGCGGCTGCTCCGATAGTTTTAATGAGTTCACCCACCAGCATGTCGCGGTGACCCACAGCGGGCGCTTCGAGTGGGGCACCAGCGAAACTTACCTTCAGCGTGAAAGTAGCGAAAACAAATCGCGGGATATTGAAATCATCAACACCACCGCCAAAACCAGCGCGGTCATTCCGCTAGGCATACATATGCTGACGGTAGGCGCTAGCTACGAAGAGGAGTCGCTTGACGACAGTACGACAAATCAATTGCCTGGCTCTGATCGTAGTGAGATTGAGAATAGCCAGTGGGCCCTCTTTGTGGAAGATGAGTGGATGCTCACCGATGCTTGGGCACTGACCGGCGGGCTGCGTATTGATGACGACGATAACTACGGCAGCCACCTTAGCCCGCGGCTTTACAGCGTGTGGAATATGACGCCTGACTGGACGTTGAAAGGCGGCGTTTCAACCGGTTATCGGGCGCCTAACCTGCGCGAGATCACCCCTGACTGGGGGCAGGTCAGTCGCGGTGGCAATATTTACGGTAATCCTGACCTTGAGCCAGAGACCTCGCTCAATAAAGAGCTAGCCCTGCTTTACGCCAACGAAAGTGGATTAAGCGGCAGCGTCACGCTGTTCCATAACGACTTTGACGATAAAATTACCCGAATAGCTTGCCCCATCGATATCTGTACGGATGGCGCTAACCAGTTTGGCAGCGACCCGACTTATCGCGTTAACGTTGATGAAGCGGTGACTCAAGGCGTAGAGGCGAGTGTGGCTGCGCCGTTAACCGATACCGTTGAGCTAACGGCCAGCTACACCTATACCGATAGCGAGCAAAAAAGCGGTGAGTATGCCGGCGAGCCGTTAACACAGCTGCCTAAGCACCAGGTATCCGCCTCGTTAGATTGGCAAGTCTCTGCCAAGTTGAGTCAATGGACAAAAGTCACTTACCGCGGCGAAGAGAGCCAACCGACTACCGGCCCTTCGAGCAGTTCCATTGTGGCTCCTTCCTACACCTTTGTAGATGCAGGCGTTGGCTACCAGTTGAACGAAAGTACTCAACTGAGCGCGGGTATCTACAACCTATTCGACGAAACGATTGACTACGATGAGTACGGCTATGTGGAAGATGGCCGCCGGGTTTGGTTAGGACTCAACGTAGCTTTCTAAACGCTAGGTTCCCGTTATAAACGCAGTACAGCAGCGGCTATCCAGCGATGGCCGCTTTTTTTGGCTGTTAGGAAAGGTGAGGGAGGTAAACAAAAAAAGCCCCAGCGCATGGCCGGGGCAGAAGTCAGCATTGAAACAGTAGCGAGCTGAAACCGATTAGAACTCGTAGCGGGCGGACAGCCACAGGCGGCGGCCTTCTTCGCTGTTGGCGTATACATTGCCAAAGCTGGTGCCATCGCCGTAGGCGCGGTAGTCGATAAAGTCTTTGTCAAACAGGTTATAGATCGTCGCGCTCAGATTAAGCTGATCGGTGACCGCGTAATTTCCGCCTAAGTGAAATAGTGAATAGGCTTTAAAGTCGCCCAGGTCATCAAACGAGGGTGCGCCGCGAACGCTTTCGCGGTTACGGTAGCGTTCGCTGCGGTACTCAGCGGAGAGCCAGGTGTCCAGCTTTGCCGTTGCCTGCCAGCGCAGGGTGGCGTTGATGGCGTGTTCGGGGGTATCCGTCAGCGGCTCACCCTCGTTATCGCCACTCTTCTGTTCGCTATCGGTATAGGTGTAGTTAGCGTTAACGCGCCAATCGGGGGCGAACTGGTAGCTGGTAGAGAACTCAACCCCTTGGGTGATCGCTTCATCGATATTGATATCCTGGCTATACAGGCCGTCAGGAATCAGCGGATCGTTTTCTACCAGGATATCGCTGCCGCTGGCAATCTTGTCGTCAAACTGGTTGTGGAACAGCGTGGCGCTGGCGGTAAAGCCTTGCTGGTTATCGTAATGGGCGCCGATCTCGCTACTAGTGCTGGTTTCCGGTTCAAGATCCGGGTTACCAATGGTCAGCACGGTGCCTTGGCCGGTGACGCCGTTGATGCCATCGTGCAAGTCATTAAGCGTGGGCGTTTTATAGCCGCGGCTCACGCCACCTTTTAATGTCCAGTTGGGCGTCGTGTTCCACACCAAATAGCCGCGCGGGCTGAACTGGCTGCCAAAGGCGTCGTGGTGATCATAACGGCCGCCTAGGGTCAGGGCTAAATCGTCCCGCAGCATCCACTCATCTTCAGCAAACAGCGACCAGGTGGTTTGGGCAAAGGTCTCGCCGGCCAAGCCGTCGTCAAGCTCCGCATCCCACCACTGCAGGCCCAGCGTGGTCATGTGATTACCCAGCGGCATGATGAATTTGCTGTCGAGCACAGTATTGGTGGTTTCCAGCTCCCGCGGCGCACCGCCGACAATGCTGGGAAAGCCTTCGTAAGCGACGCCCACATCACCAGGAATCGTGCGCCCTTTGGTTTCGGTGGTATTGCGCATCAGGCTGGATTCCAACGTACCCGAGGCAAAACGTCCGGTGTGGCCAATGGCAATTTGCTCGCGCTCAAAGCGGAGTTCATCCGAATAGCCGGTGGCACTACCTGGGTCGGGTTCGCAGCTGCGGGTGCGGCCATCCAGGGTGCCTAGCTGGCACTCATCGTTGTTATAGCGCTGGCGATTGACTTCACCATCTAGCCACAGGTCATGGTTCTCAGAGGGCGTCCAGGTTAGCTTGCCGCCGATGTTGTAGGTATCGCCTTCCACCGGGCTGGGGCCGCGCTGGCTAACCTCGATAGGGTTACCGTCACCGTCAGTGTAGGTGAGTTCAGAAGCATCGCGCTCATAAACCCGCCCGCGCAGTTGCAGGCCAAGGGTATCTTCCACCAAAGGGCCGCTGGTATACAGGTTGATCTCGCGACGATCGCCAAAATCGCGATCTTCGTTAAAGGTGTTGTCGACCCCGATAGAGCCAGTCCACTCGCGGCCAACCCGGCGGGTAATAATATTGATTACCCCGCCCATGGCGTCAGAGCCATACAGTGTCGACATCGGCCCGCGGATAACTTCAATACGCTCAATGCTGGAAATGGGCGGAAAGAAACTGGTGGACGTTTCGCCAAAGCCGTTGGGCGTCACGCTACCGGCGGTATTCTGGCGGCGGCCGTCAATCAGGATCAGCGTGTAGTCGCTGGGCATGCCACGGATACTAATGTTGCTACCACCGGTTTTGCCCACTGAGCCGCCGACATCCACTCCCTCAACGTTGCGCAGGGCATCGGCAATACTGGTAACCCTTTGGCGCGAAAGCTCCTCGCGGGAGATCACCGAAATGCTGGCGGGGGCATCGACCATCGCCTGTTCAAACCCGCTGGCCGAAACAACGATATTGTCCAGCTGTTGCTCTTCTTGAGCGGTGGCTGTGCCTGCTGAAACAGCAAGCGTGACGGCGCTAGCCAGAACAGAGCGAGTAAAGCGTGGCATGTCATTCCCTCTTGGTTACGATAATTATTAGCTAATGATATTAATTATCAAATAAAGGCGGGAGTCTAAAAAGAAAAGTTTCCAAACGCGAGAGAATGATTGAGGAACGTTGCGTTGCGCATACTGAAACAGTGAAAGGGTGGAGGAGTTGCAGGAAACGGAACACGCCATTCGCTGGAATAGTAGTGCAAGCGCTTTTGAGAATCGTTATTATCCTTGCCAAGGTACCGTATTGAGAGAAACTTATGCTGGTGAAAACGACATCAATGGCCGCCACCCTCGCCAAGAGCGGGCGTTTAGGTATGGTCGGTATATTGCTAAGTATTTTTGTGGCAGGCACTGCGCAAGCGCGCACGCTGGAAACCGCCTTTGGCGACGTAGACGTTGAGGGAACCCCAGAGCGCGTCGTAACACTCTACGAAGGCGCTTTGGACGCTGCCGTAGCGGCAGGCGTAAACCCTCTAGGAGCCGTGACGACGCGTGGTGGCGACAACGTGGCAAGCTACATTGAAGCGCATCTTGGTGAACACCCGCCGGCGATTATGGGCGTGGTGCGCGAGATCAATATCGAGGCCGTGCTGGCGCAGCAGCCGGATCTAATTTTGGCACCTGCCCAGCTCTCTGATGAGCAGTATCAGCTGCTGTCACGTATTGCGCCTACGGTGGTGCCACCGACCCAGCCGCTGGCGCCGGATAACTGGAAAGCTGAAGCCCGCCTTTACGGCGAAGCGCTTAATCGCCAAGCCGCCATTGCAGAAGCGATTGAGGCCGTTGAACAACGCGCCGCCGAAGTCGCCAAGGCAGTAGAAGAGGCCGGTGTCGGTGGTAGCGCCTTCTTGGTGCGCTGGATGCCCGGTGGCCCCATGGTGATGTCGGAAAACCTTTTTTCTGCAGGTTTGTTAGCCCAAGCGGGGCTGGATGTTCAGGACGCTGGCCTAGTGGGCGAGCGCGGCGTACATAGCGATGTGCTCAGCCTGGAAAACCTCTCCCAAGTGGACGGTGACTGGCTATTCCTGGCAACGCTCAACGAAGATGGTCAAGCGGCGGTGGACGCGGCCAAGCAGAGCAGCGCCTTTACGCGCCTAAACGTGGTACAGCAAGACCACGTAGTGCCGGTGGATGGTCAACTATGGACAAGCGCCAATGGCCCGCTGGCCGCCCAGGCGATTCTTGACGATATAGAGGCAGCGCTGTTGCCGTGACGGTTCCACGTTTTGCAACGCCTAACGTTAGGCGTGCTACTCCCCGAACGCTAATGCTGCTACTACTCACCGCCCTTGTGGCGGTGAGTCTCGTTAGTTTATTAATCGGTGCGGGTAGCGTTGGCCCCGGTAGGGCTCTTTCGCTACTGAGCGGCGCTCAGGACAGTGAAGCGTACTTCATCGTCTGGGAACTGCGCGCACCGCGCACCTTGATTGGTATTGTGGTGGGCATGGCGTTGGGTGTGGCAGGGGCCTTGTTACAAGCAGTGGCTCGTAATCCGTTGGCTGAGCCGGGGCTTTTAGGAGTTAGTGCGGGGGCGGCGTTTGCCGTGGCGCTGGCCTTAGTGCTGGGTGCCAGCGCCGCCACTTTACGCATTTCAGTTGCGCAGTTAGGTGCGCTGGTGGGCTGCGTGTGCGTGTTGAGCGTGGCGCGCTTTCGCGGTGTGGGTAACGACCCTATCCGGCTCGTGCTTGCTGGGGCTGCGTTCTCTGGCCTGCTCGCTTCATTAACCTCATTGATACTGCTTTACGACCAGCGTGCCGCTGATGAAATTCGTTTCTGGGTGATTGGCAGCTTGGCAGGCCGCCGCTTGGACGACCTGATTGCCGTGCTGCCCAGTATGCTGGTCGCGTCAGTGATGGTTGCGCTGCTTGCTCGGCCGTTAGCCGCCCTGGCCCTAGGCGAACGAGTGGCCTCGGGGCTGGGGCATCACCCCAACCTCATTCGTTGGTTGGTCATCGCCTGCGTGGCGCTGTTGGTGGGTGCTGCCACAGCTATCGCCGGGCCCATTGCCTTTGTTGGGTTGGTGGTGCCGTTTGTCGCACGGGCCTTGGCCGGGCCTGATATTCGTCGCACGCTATGGTTTTGTCTGCCCATCGGGCCGCTGATCGTCCTCGCGGCCGATATCATCTCTCGGGTGGTGGTCGCTCCATCGGAACTGCCGTTGGGCGTACTCATCGCGCTGTGCGGCGCACCCGTACTGATAGCAGTCGTACGTGCGCGCCGCCTACCAATGCTATGAATTCGCTAATGAAAACCACGCCGATAAAAAGCTCGCCTATGCCTTTCTCTTCGGAAGACCAGTTCCGCGCGGACGGCAATAACAACGTACCGCCACCGCAAGGTTACTGGCGATTCGCCTGGCGAAGCGGGCACGGTGCGAACAGCCTGTTGTTTGAGCAGCGTGCGGTGGTTGTTAACCTGGGTCTGTTCAGCGCACTACTGCTTGCCAGCGTTATTTACCTAAGCCTGGGCAGCGTTAAGGTCGCTCCTATGGCAGTGCTGCAGGCGCTGTTTGGCAATGCAGATATGATGGCGAGCTTTGTAGTGCAAGAGCTACGCATGCCACGTTTGGCCGCCGCCGCTAGTACCGGAGCGGCCTTCGCGTTAGCGGGCATTCTGATGCAAACCCTGGCCCGCAATCGCTTGGCGACACCGGGTATTATCGGCATTGATAACGGCGCGACTGCGTTTGCAGTGGCATCCATCGTAGGCCTTGGCGTTTCCATCGCGCCGCCTGCCATGGCGTTAGCCGGGGCAACCACCGCAGCGGTACTCACCTTCGGGCTCGCCGCGGGCAACGGCACCCAGGGCTATCGCTTTATCGTGGCGGGGATTGGCGTGGGCGCAGTGTTTGGCGCGATAACGCAATTGATGCTGGCGCGCGTCGCCATTGATACCGCCAATGCCGCTTACCCATGGACGGTGGGTTCGCTCAATGCCCGCCCCAGCGGCGCACTGCAATTACTCATGCTCGGGTTGACGTTAGGGTTGGCCACTGCCATGGCGTTAGCCCGGTCGCTAACGCTACTGTGTTTCAAGGATGCCACTGCCAGCGGGTTAGGCGTGAACGTCAAGCGGCGCCGGGTGGAAGTGCTGCTGCTGTCTGTCGCGTTGACGGGGTTGGCGGTCGCTGTTGCCGGGCCGGTGGGCATGGTGGGGCTGATTGGCCCGGAGATTGCCCGGTCGCTGTCCAGTTCACGCAGCGTGCCTATTTTGGCGGCAACCCTGGCGGGGGCGTTGGTGATGGTACTCGCCGACCTAGCCGGGCGTACGCTGCTGGCGCCTATCGAGATTCCGGTGGGTATCGTTACCGCTGTGGTCGGCGGGCCCTGGTTACTTTGGATATTAATGCGCCCGCAACGGAGCTTCACATGAGCCAATCTCCAACACCCACCATGCCTTCTCTTGCCACTCAGTCGCTCGGGATGAGTTATGGCACCCGGCAGGTGATCGATGGCCTGGATATCACCCTGCCCAGCGGTCAGGTCACCGCCATTGTGGGCCCTAACGGCTGCGGAAAATCGACGCTGCTGGCCGGGCTTGCTCGTTTACACAAACCCGATAGCGGTGCCGTATTGCTCGATGGCGCCGATATTCAGCGCCTGCCCACGCGTCAGTTGGCCACTCAACTGGCGCTACTGCCCCAGGAGGCCGTCGCACCGGAGGGGCTCACTGTGACTGAGCTGATTCGCTTTGGCCGCCAGCCCCACCAAGGCTGGTTGCGCCAGTGGTCAGCAGAAGACCAGCGCGTGGTGCAGCACGCGCTAGCGGCGGCAGGGCTTGAACAACTCGCTGACAGGCCAATTGATGCGCTTTCCGGCGGCCAGCGGCAGCGCGCTTGGATCGCCATGACCATCGCCCAACAAACCCCGCTGCTGTTGCTGGATGAACCCACCTCAGCGCTGGATCTGGGCCACCAGATAGAAGTGTTCGAGCTGGTGAAACATCTTGCCCACCACGGCCGTACCGTGGTGATGGTGCTGCACGATCTTGCCAGCGCCTGCCGCTACGCTGACCATCTCATCGCCATGCGCGAAGGTCAGATTATCGCGGCTGGGGCTCCGGCTACGGTGGTTACGCCTGACCTGGTGCGAATGCTCTATCAAGTAGAGTGTACGCTACTCACCGACCCAGATACCGGCAGCCCGTTGCTGGCCAATGTGCGCCGCTCCCCGGCACCTGCTTAGCTTGCCAGGCAGTAACGCGTTGAGCCTTCGCTGTGAATTCATTACGCTAGCGCCTCTATAACAACTCCTTTCAGCCTATCACTTACTGAGTAAGGAATGCTTGTGTCCTCTCCTGCACACAGTTTTCAAGCGTTGCTGCGGCTACTGCGCTACGCCAAAGGCTATCGTCGGCGCATCATTGCCGCCACCGCCTGTTCGATTATCAATAAGCTGTTTGATATTGCTCCAGAGATTCTGATTGGTGTCGCCATTGATGTGGTGGTCAACCAAGAGCAGAGCTTCGTGGCCAGCCTCGGCTTCGAGACGCCTCAACAGCAGATCACCATGCTGGCGGTGCTGACGTTTGTTATCTGGGCGGGGGAGTCGCTATTTGAGTACCTGTTTCAAATCCTATGGCGTAACCTCGCCCAGCGACTGCAAGCGGATATGCGCCAGGATACCTATGAGCACGCCCAGCGGTTGGATATGGCGTTCTTTGAATCAAGAAGCTCCGGCCAGCTCGTGGCCACCATGAACGACGACGTTAATCAGCTCGAGCGCTTTCTGGACGGTGGCGCCAACGCGATGGTTCAGGTAGTGGTGACGGTGGTGGTGATTGGCGCGGTATTCTTTGTGCTTTCGCCGCTGATTGCGCTGCTGGCGTTTACACCGATTCCGCTGATCATTTGGGGCGCGTTCTTCTTCCAGCGCAAAGCCGGGCCGCTCTACAGCGATGTGCGTGAAAAGGTGGGTGATTTAGCCAGCCGTTTATCCAACAATCTAAGCGGCATCGCGACGATTAAAAGCTTTACCAGCGAGGATCGCGAAGCTGAACGCCTGCGCGAGGCCAGCGAAGCCTACGTAGACGCCAATAGAAGGGCGATCAAGGTTAGCTCCGCGTTTATTCCAGTGATCCGCATGGCGATTTTGGCGGGCTTTCTGGCCACCTTTACTGTGGGCGGCATGATGGCGCTCAACGGCTCACTCAATGTGGGTGCATACGGTGTGTTGGTATTCCTGACCCAGCGGCTGCTCTGGCCGCTCACCGGTCTGGCTCAGGTGATCGACCTGTTCGAACGCGCCATGGCCAGCACGCGGCGGATTCTTGATCTGCTTGAAGAGCCGATTACCGTTAAAGACGATAGCACCACTCCGCTCGCTCAGCCGGTGCGCGGCGAAGTGACCATCTACAATGTGAGCTTTCACTACGCCACCAGTGGTGTTGGCGTGGAAAACATTCATTTACACGCACCGGCAGGCAACACTCTGGCATTAGTAGGCGCGACCGGTTCGGGTAAATCGACCCTCATCAAGCTGCTACTGCGCTTTTACGATCCGGAAAACGGGCGGGTACTCATCGATGGCCAGCCGATTACCGACGTCAGCATGAACTCGCTACGCCAGTCGATTGGGCTGGTCAGCCAGGATGTTTACCTGTTTGAAGGCAGTATTCGCGACAATATTGCCTACGGCAAGCCCAATGCCGACGAAGCTGAGATTATCGATGCGGCAAAAACTGCCGAGGCGTGGAGCTTTATCGAAACGCTGCCCCAAGGGTTGGATACGCCGGTAGGGGAGCGGGGCGTGCGGCTTTCCGGCGGTCAACGCCAGCGACTTTCTTTAGCGCGGGCGCTACTTAAAGACCCGCCTATTTTGGTGCTGGATGAAGCCACCAGCGCAGTGGACAACGAAACCGAAGCGGCCATTCAGCGCTCGCTTAAGCGCATCGCCCATGGCCGCACGGTGATTATGATTGCCCACCGGCTCTCCACCATTGTTCACGCCGATGAGATCGTCGTGATCGAGAAAGGCCAAGTGGCCGAGCGCGGCACCCATTCCAGCCTATTGGCAGCGAACGGCCACTACGCCGCCCAGTGGCGGGTACAAACCGGCGAAGCCCAGGCGGGGGATGTGGAAGCACTCAGTAACCTTTAACGACGACCGATTAACTATTACCTATTAACCAGGAGCGCATTGAGGGTGACGGGCACATGCTCGTCAATCTCCTGGTAGCCCAGTAACGACATTACGGTGCGCACCGTGGTATTGGCCATCAGCGCTCGGCCATCCATCGCCATGGGCTCCGCGTGGGTCACGCGTATCTCATTTAGGCCTTCGCGGGTAAATCGCAGCGGCACGGATTCCTGTTGGTTTACCATGTCTGATTGAACGCTAAAGGTCAGCGTCTCCACCAGTGATTCGCCAATATCCAAACCGTCCAACCGCTCTGGCGGCATTTGCGCCTCTAACGTCACCAAGGTGGTGTTGGCCAGCAAACCTATCCACGGCGGCAGCTCGCCAAAGCGTTCCAGCACGTCGGTTTGGCTGAGTTTTAACGGCAAGCGCAGGGTGCCATCGCTGGAGATATCACCCTGCAGATCGCGCACTTGATGGTGATGAGTTTGCGGTGCTTCGCCGTTCAACTGAGTAATCGACGCCTGCACCCGCGACTGGCCAGGATCAAGCTGCCAGTCAGCGTGCACCGGCAGCGCCAACAATAGAGGAAATAGAGCAATCAATGCTTTCACAGCGCGTCTCCGCATAAAGAACTACTCTCCAGACTGCCCAATCCACATAAAGTGCCGTAATGACATCAAGATAGCGCAAAGGGGCTAGCCTCACTCGGCCACATTCGCTATGATATGCACGCTTTTCGGGCCTATAGCTCAGTTGGTTAGAGCAGGGGACTCATAATCCCTTGGTCGTAGGTTCAAGTCCTACTGGGCCCACCAATTAAATCAGTAGCTTAGCAATTATCTCTGGTGAGTCCCCTAGTCCAAGGGTACAGTTTCGGTACAGTGCCGATCTTTCAGACCCTGGAGATTTTGTGTGGCCACCATCGTCAAGACCCCTTCTGCAACCTGGAAAGCCGTCATCCGCAAGTTTCTACGCGTTGCCTGTCGGTGAGCTGAGGAAGGAACTGATCCATTGTTTGCGTCAAGGAAAGTCGACCCGCAAGCCCCGCCGTGGCCAGGTTGACCGGCGCAACCAGATCCCGGACATGGTCAGCATTCACCCCCGCCCTCCCGAGTTGGAAAAACGTGAATTTCCTGGCCACTGGGAAGGTTACCTGATCAAGGGCAAGAACAATGCATCGGCTGTCGGCACACTCGTCGAACTCAAAAGCGGCTACCTGATTTTGGCGAAGATGAACGATGCGACGGCCACCTCTGCTGTAGAAGGCTTCAGCGCGGCGCTGAATCGCATGCCGCTGGCCGCACGGAAGAGCATGACTATGACCAGGGATGTGAGATGACACAGCACGCCAAGGTCACCCAGAATACCGGTGTCGTCATCTACTTCTGTGGCCCTCACAGCCCATGGCAGAGAGGCGCCAACGAAAATATCAATGGACTCATACGGCAGTCCTTGCCCAAGGGAACGGATCTATCGGTCTATAGCCAGCAAGAACTGGATGAGATCGCGCTTGAGCTGAACATGCGCCGCGAAAGCGCTTCGAGTTCAAGTGTCCCATTGAGGTAATGAACGAACAGCTGACGAAGTACCATGAAGCTCCGTCATCGTCACATTGACGGTGTTGCACTCAGAACCTGCATCCGCCCTGCCTGCTTTGCGGCTATTGATGCAAAGCGAGGAGTCCCGACGCAGCGGGAATATTCGGAAGGTATTATTACTGCTGATAAATATTGAGGAGTATGACGTTAGAAGGCATAGGCGTTTTGGGATGCAGGGATAACTTAGGCATCCTGACTTTGTAGAGCGTAATTTAAGTAGCTATCTGCCTGTTCGATGTTAGAAGTATATGTAAGCATAATCTCTCTGAGACTCGCTGCCACAGCTTCTGCCATTAAGCAGGGCACAGCATTACCAATTTGTTTGTAAGCCGAACTCTGGGATCCAGCAAGGATGTAATCCACTGGGAATGTTTGAATAGCCAAGCATTCATCGATTGTGAGTCTGCGGAGCCTCTCTGGAGCCTCACCTTTCCTTGGAGTACCCCCATTCATAAGGTGCTGGTGATATTCCTCAACATAGTTTTTGGCACCTTGGAAAATACATTCTTCATCAACAATTGGGGTTTTATTACCTCCCATTGAAGCTGGAAGGGTAGAGGAACGCCCAAAAGAATTTAGAGGTCGTCCTGCCCCATTAAATAACATACCAGCATAAGGAGACTTTCGCAGGACAGGATTCGATGCGAAAGTGATTTTTGCTTTGCATACTCTCTGATTTGCTGGAGATCCAGCAGGTCCAAGGGTGCGTATAAGCTCGCCAACGGTAGGGGCTGGCTTATGATGTTTCTGTAAACTCTCAGATAGGGCCTGTTGAAGCTGAAGGTCAGACTGTACAGGATGCCCCTTGCGCACCCCAATTAAGAACATCCTCTCTCTATTTTGAGGCACCCCGAAGTCGCTTGAGTTAAGCAGAATAAGGGCAACATGATAGTTCTTGCTAGCTCGAGTCGTTAGCTCGTTTCTAATGTCTTGCCACCGAGATAGAGCTGCAAGAGCTTTCACGTTCTCACAGACGAATGCTTCGGGTTGAATGAGATCGACGGCATCAAAAAAAGTACGAATCAAGCCGCTTCGAATATCATTCGGATCCATTTTTCCTGCTACAGAAAAGCCTTGGCATGGAGGCCCACCAAACACTACGTCAACACCTTTAAATCGATGTAAATCATCAAAGTGATCTAGGATGCTGCCTGGTTGGATTAGGTCACCATGATTTGCGGCATAGGTCTTGCACGCTGACGAATCCAGTTCATTAGCAAAGATGGGACGAATGCCAGCATTTACAAAGCCAACATCCATTCCCCCAGCACCAGAAAATAGGGAAACAGCTGAAAGAGTTTTCGCAGGCAGCATTCTAAGTCTCAAACGTAGGTAATCCGGCTATCAAGATATACGAATCGAGCAACAAAAACAATGCAATGTGACTTATATGCCGTAGATCTATAGTCCACAAAAAACTTAGCATAAATGCATGAAAACCAAAGATGAAGCGTATAAGGCATTTGGACAACGGCTGCGTGAGATCCGGCGGTCTAAAAACCTTTCTCAAGAAGATCTTTCCGGTCGAGCTGACCTGGATCGCACCTACGTGAGTGGTTGCGAAAGAGGCCTACGCAACCCTTCTTTGAAAACTATGATCAGGCTAGCCAAGGCGCTTGAAGTCGATCTTAAGGATTTATTTGATGCCTAGCCAAGAGTCAATTAGAGCGTTACGAACTCTCCTCTTACCTATCAGTGCTATTGCTGGAACTGAGGAAAGATGTGCTACGGTTCTAGAAGAGACTCTTGTTAATCTTGGCATACTAATTGCCGATTTTAACGATTGGGTCAGTATCAGTTTGGAGCAGTGGGAGGAGTCGCAGCTTCCTTCAGATGATCTACGAATGGTGATTCGAAACGTTCTGCTTGTGGCTGGAGAAGTAGCAACAGAGGCATTGTCAGCGCACTATTTTGATATACACAGTAGGCTGCTTGAAGACCACTTTTTTAGTCACGCTGAAGGCAGGTGGTTTCTCAGCCACTCTTTCATAATGCTGGAATTAGCTAGTAAGGAAAGGCTTACAGCGGCTCAGATAGCTAGAATGCTAGCCGTGAGGGATAGCCGAGCCAGGTTTAACCGTCATACAACCGAAACGTTCTTGAATAAGATGCGTTATGGCCCTTCATTGGAAGATACGCAAGTTGCAGCTTTATTTCATGCTGATTCTGGTGAAGAAGCGCCTTACTTCGCAGACGCAAGTTTAGAAGAAGCTTCTGAAATGATTGACCTCGCTGCCCGGTCATTAGGCTACGCGGGCCAACTTGCAACCAGTTTGCAAAAGCTCGCGAAAAGCGAAGAAATCGATAAGTATTCACCTTACCTTCAGATACTTCATTTCCAGTGCACACTCGCCGAGTATTTTGACCACGCTCTAACTGATCTTTACGAATTCAGTCCGAGAGGAAAAGCTGCTCTTTGGCTCTTCGACGCTTATCCTGAAGCGCTCACTAGAGCAGGTAACCCGTTCTTGAATAATGCAAAATCTGTTGAGCGTGCAGATGCTGGTTGGGTGCGGATGAAGAAGAAAGGAGAAAGACCGGGGGCGGCTGCTCTTGAGCAAGTGCTCAGCAATCTCGAAATGATGGGTTTCGCTGCTAGGCGAGAGTTAGCGCGTTTAATACGCTTATGGCTACATCGCATTATGCGATTCACTGAGCCATTTACATGCACTCTCCCTCATAGCTTTAGCGTTGCCGAATGGAATGCCGTACTAAATGCTGTTGCAATTCAAAATACTGCAACCTTCGGAGTTCTTGAGCAACGAGTTGTTGATGCTTTGACTTGGAGTAAACATCGCGAAGGATGGCGTGATAGAGGCGTGGGTGCCTCGGTAAACGCTACTAATATTAGTAGCCGTAGACTAGGTGATTGTGATTACCAATCATCTGAGCAAAAAATGATCTACGCCTACGAAAGTCATGGAGGAATACTTACTGATATATATGTGAAAGAACATCTGCGTACCCTGAGAAAATCATTTGCGCTTAGAAAAGAGGAACTGGAAGGCATTGCTGAACTCGATGAGTGGGAAATTGTAGTAACGTTTATTGCGCATGAATTGTCACTTCAAAAATATGAAGATGGAATGCGTCTAGAGTTAGAAGGAGCATGTGTTGTTTTTTTATTTAAGACATTTGAAATATTGAAAACAGAGTGGTTATCAGATGAGCCGAACTATGATTATTTAGATCAACTAATAATTGGCCCACTGCAAAAAAAACATACTCCCACTGAAGTTCGTAGAGTACTCATGACTTTAAAGGTTTAATTATAGACGGTTATACTTCTAGCATGATATAGGTTGTAGATGTTTCGTTAGTCAGATGGCTCGGCAGGGTCTATTCTTATGGTTCAGAGAGGGCCTGTTTTCTTGATGTTTTCAATCCCATAGACGTTACCTCGAGCTCGTTGTACCTCTTTCAAAGCACGTACGTCTGAGCCGTCCAGATCTTCCAGAGCTTGTCACAGCATCCGAGCATGAGCCTGCTGTTCTTCGGGAGTAGTCCTTTCCCGGAGGCTTACCTTCAAAAGCCATACTTACCTTTTCAAGCGTTCGAGAGTCCAGTTTTCTTCTCGATCAATTATTCTGTGCATCAGTTTTGGCTATCTGTCGACATATCATATCCTCTGGTAGGCATTCGTGAGGAAACCTAATGGTACTCATGTTTGAAAAGCGTCGTATAGCTATGCGGATCGGCAAAGTGAGTCGCTAGCCATGCTTGAAGAGAGACCTTTCTGTGTTCAACCATCTTAAGCAGGGTTGTGCCAAGCAAGCGTCTATATTCATGGGTAAAATCGGATTTCAGCGCTGACTCAAATTGCTTGTTGGTGGTTGATTGGCAGGCTAGAGAGCTGCCTGTCACTTTATGATCCTAGTAGCTAAAGAAACTCTATATTTAACAGTTTACTGCATAGATTCCATGGTCAGGACGCTTTTTCAGGCCTATTGAAGCCCTGGTGAAGGCTGCTAGATCTCTGGTTGTTCTTGGAGCAGCCTGTCGTTGCTTCTATATGTGCCATGTAAGCATTCCGCTATCTGCTGCATTACTGCTTAAGTTGCCTTCTCTTTACATTAATTACACGCTAGGCTGATCTACATAATTATTCTAAGCATAGGGGGGTACATGGAGTTCAGAGAGGAGTCCTGTTCTCGTCGGTTATGTTCCATAGCCTGTGAATGTACGTTCGGGAAAACTGACTGCCCAAAACGAGCTTCTAGCCGCTCTCTAGATGCCATCTTAGCCACGCCGGCGGGTAAATGGCTGGCCATCATTTTTGCTTACAATATCTTCGCTTTGAGCCTCGATTTTCATTACTCCTCGGCTCGAAGCTACTGTTGTCAGATTATCCAGCCAAATGTCAAGCAGTGTAAAATTTACTCACGTTCCTCTCTTTCTCCTCGTATAGGCAATTATCTGCTTAAGAAAATGATCATCGATATTATCTGGAGGGATGTAGGTGCCACTTTTACCATGCTTTCAAAGGTTGCTTATTTGAAGTTTCATTATAGTGTTTTTATAAAAATACAGGGGTGAGTTATGCAGGGAGTTGGAGCTAAGTGGTGGAAGTTTGACTTTCATACTCATACACCAGCATCATTTGATTATGGGAGAGGGGACAGAGATTTAAAGGACAGTATTCATCCTAGAGACTGGTTGATGTCCTTTATAGACCATAACATCGAGTGTGTTGCAGTAACTGATCATAATACTGGGGAGTGGATAGATCGTTTAAAAGAGGAGGCTGAAAAACTTCGTAAGGAGGGGTTTGATATTTTTGTATTTCCTGGCGTGGAGATTTCGGCAAATAATAATATTCACATTTTAGGGATATTCGATCCAGATAAAACTTCATCTCATATTTATAGTGTTCTTGGCAGCGTTAAATTTGACCCTAACCATCATGGAACTACAAATGTAGTTGCGCCTACAACAGTAGAACAGATTGCACAGATCATTAAAGAAATGGGTGGGGTGGCAATACCTGCCCATATTGATTGTGATGCTGGATTATGTGTTACTGCAAACGGACACACAGTTTCACAAGCTATTAAACATGTAAATGCTGTGGAAGTTATTTACAATGACAGCCAGCGTGATCCTAGCAATGATCCTATAAAAAGTTATCGTGCGCTTGGGTCTGGATTGTCAGAAGTGCTAGGTTCTGATTCCCATCATCCTGACGAGGTAGGAAGGGGTTATACGTGGATAAAGATGTCATCACCATCACTCGAAGGGCTGAAGCTTTCCTTACATGATGGGATGGGGTCTATTCTTAGAGGTGATGAGCATCCAGACAACCCGAATAATATTCCAGAAAACTTCGTTTCTAAATTGACTGTTGAAAATAGCAAATATTGTGGTCGTGCGGCACCTCATACAATAAAATTTCACCCATGGATGAATTCGATAATAGGTGGTCGAGGAAGTGGAAAGTCTTCAATGCTGGAATTCATAAGACTTGGTACAGACCGTTCTTCTGAAATCCTTTCACTTGAAGATGGAAATGAAATAAAAAGTGCTTTTACGAAATTTGCCAAGGTTGCAAATGGTAAAGATTTAAGTGGGGTTCTACTAGATAATACAAAGATTCAAGTCGAATATTTTAAAGGGGGCCAGTACTATACTCTCGTCTGGAGTGAAGGTCAGACAGAAATATACAGGCTTGATGATTTTTCCCAAGAATTGGTGAAAGAGGAAGGTAATGTAAATGAACGTTTTCCTATAAGAATCTTTAGTCAAAAACAAATATTTGATATATCGAGAAGCCCAAATACCCTTCTCAATGTTATTGATGAAAGTGATCACGTCAGAAAAGTTGACTTGGATCGAGAGTTCGCGAGAGAGCGCAGTGAATTTTTTGCTCTAAGGCTCAGACAAAGAGGCTTTCAGTCTCGCGTAAGCCAAAAGAGTGTATTCACTGGCAGATTGTCAGATATAAATAGAAAAATATCTTTTATTGAAGCATCTGGTCATAATGATATTCTAGTAAAAGTTCAAAGAGCAAACCAAGATTCTAAAGATGTTGGCTCTTTTTTAGATAAAGTGGACGGTGTAGTTGATTATTTGAAAGCGTATGTTCATGATATTGAAGTCCCAAAGATAGACCTTCATGAAGATCCAATTAGTCAAGATTATAAAGAAAAAGCCGATGTTTTGTCTAATGAGATAGAAAGTTCTATAAATAGTATTCGAGCTTTGGCTAGGTACGTAGAGGAAAAAACTTCCGAGTTTAAAATGTGGTCAGATTCAAGTTCAATGCAGTTTAATATTCAGAAAGGATTTCGTGACTATCAGGCGTTAGTATCCTCTTTACAAGAACAAGGTGTTCAGGACTTGAATGAATATCAAAAACTTGTTGATAATCGGGAAGAAGCCAAAAAAGAAATTGCGAATATCGAAGCACTGGAATCAGAAAATGAAGACCTAAATATAAGAATAAATAATTCATATGGAAAACTCATTAATTTAAGATCAGAGCTGACGAGAAGAAGAGTCAGCTTTATTAATGATAATCTAAAAGATGGGGTAAATATAAGAGTGTCATTGACTCCACTTTTGGACAAGACTATATTGGATGCCTCGTTCAGAGAAGTTATTGGTAAACAAGATGGATCATTTTCTTCCGATATTTACAATGAAGATAGTGAAAGTGGTATATTAAGAGAACTAAATTCTCGACTAAAATCGTATATGCTTATTGGTGATTTGGATGGTTTTCTAAGTAAGATTCATGATTTTAAAGGAGAGGTTTTAAATAAAGAAATTCAAGGGATAAATGGAGCTAAAGTTTCTAAGCGATTTCATGAACTGTTGTGCAACTTGACTGCGGAGCAGATTGATGATTTGAACTGTTGGTTTCCTGAGGATGAGCTAAAAGTTTCTTTCTCGGTAGACGGGAAAAGGTTTAAAGATATTGAACAAGGATCTGCAGGCCAAAGGTCTGCTACTATTTTAACCTTCTTGTTATCTTTTGGAGATGAACCCCTTGTTCTTGATCAGCCAGAAGACGATTTAGATAATAAACTAATATATGATCTGGTGGTTAAAAAGGTAAAAGAAAATAAGTCTAATCGTCAGGTTATAGTGGTTACTCATAATCCTAATATAGTTGTTAATGGCGACTCTGAACTTGTGATATGTCTTCATGAAGCAGGCGGCCAGATTAATCTCCAATCTTCGGGCAGTTTGCAAGAGGCAGAAGTGCGAAATTCAGTTTGTGATATCATGGAAGGTGGAAGGTCTGCGCTTGAAAAAAGGTATAGAAGAATTGTAAATCTAAGTTAAAAAGTCGTATTCTTTTTAGCTGTTTTTTACAAGAAAGCTGTTTATTAATGATAAATTATATTGTGTATCCATTAGATGTCGATAAACATGACGTCTAATGGGGCACAATTAAAGTTGTTGAATGGATTCAGGTATTATCTTTGGATGAATAGTTATTCGAATCCCGCTTGACTTCACGGATAGGTGGGTGGCAACTAGGTTTCCACCGAGGTACACCCTAGGTACACACATTAACTTCACATACTATCCTCTAACTTAGCTAAACTACTGATTTTAAACAACTGTAGCTTTCTCTGTATTACGGCTACTTTCCTTTATTTGTCAGTAACTTATTGTTATAGTAACCAACTCATAATCCCTTGGTCGTAGGTTCAAGTCCTACTGGGCCCACCATTTCTATATTTGCCTATTTCAAAAGCAGGGAGTAATTAGTCCCTGAAGCTGCGGTATATCTGATTCTAGTTACGCTCTGCGCACGTCTAAAACTATCAAGTCCCCCAATATTACCCAACCCACCAGCGCCAACCCGCAGCGCAAAGCATACCCATGGCAATCGATACCAGCGGGCTTCTAAACACTACCGCTACTGTTCCAGCAGCAATGGCCGCGAGCCGAACGCCGCCGTCACCGTGCACGATGATAGGTGTAATGACGGCGATTAGAACAGAGCTAGACATGGCGTCGACGAATCGCCGCACGCGTGGGCTTAGCGGTACATGGGACATGACCATGAGCCCCAGCACTCTGGAGCCATAAGCAATTACCACCATTAGGGTGATGGCTATCAACGACTGCCATACGGGCGATGGGATCATGAGGCGCTTTCCCTGAGCCAGCGTCCAGGCAACAATACGGCCACCACGCCACCGGTAATGGCGCCTACCATCACATGTAGGTAAGGCGGCAACCACCAGTACGCCATCAGTGCACTCGCCGCTGCTGCCAGCCAGGGTAGGGCCATTGCCGCTCTTGGGTTGCCACCGACAACAATCATCAGCAGAAAGCACAGCATGATCACATCAAGGCCGAAACGTTCAGGCTCGGTAATGCCTCCACCAAAGGCTAGCCCTACCGCCGTGCCGACGACCCAGGCGCCCCACAACGCTATCCCGCCACCTAGAAGAATGCCCAGGTTTCGCTCGCCGCGTTGATACTCTCCCAGCGCCATTGCCCAGTTGGAGTCGGTTAGCAGAATCACCATAGCGAATTGCTGGCGTTGAGGTAACGCCTTGAGCCAGGGGTAGAGCGCCGCACTCATCAGCATATGCCGGGTATGAATCGCGAGTGTGACCGCTGCCAGAGCAAGCAGTGGCAGAGGCGAATGCCACATCTCTAGGGCAGCAAATTGGGATGGAGCCGCGAAGACAAACAGGCTCATTAGCATCGCTTCCCAGCCAGCCAACCCTTGGTGCACGGCGGCTACGCCAAACGCCAATCCAAAAGCGATGGTAAAAACCGCCAAAGGCAGCATCATGCGAATCCCTCGCCAGGTGCCCTCAATATCCAGCCGAGTAGGATTTTCTTTTATTTTCATTACTTAACCTTTCTACGCGAAGCAGGTTGTATCAAAAACAAACAGACCTGCTTGTTTTTTTATTCTTTGAAGTCTAGATTGAATTATGTACGCGCGCCACATTGGGTGACGTGTCAATAACATGAAGCAATACAACAGAAAAAAACAGCCGATTAAATCGGCCCGGGAAACTATATGAAATTCACTCGTAATACGCTAAAACTCGCCGTTGGAGCGCTGGTCTTGCCTGTCGTTGCTTCTTCGGCCCATGCCGCAACTTCCTTTATTGCTAATTCGTTCTACGACCAACAACATCCCCACTCCCGTTACGGTTACATCGAGTGGGCCGAAATGGTCAAGGAGCTCTCGAACGGTGAACTACAACCCGAAGTTTATACTGGCACCGTGCTGCTGGCACCGCGCGCTAACCTGCAGGGTATTCAAGACAATGTTGTTCAGGTGGCGCACCATGCCGCTATTTATACGCCTTCTGAAATGCCGGTAGCGAATGCCGTGCAGGAGCTGGGCTTTAACTATGATGACCCATTGGTTGCCATTCTGGCGGTGACCGACTTCAGCCTGAATAATCCCACTCAGTTGGCCGAGTGGGAAGAGCTGGATATTGTCTACCTGGGCGCCTACAGCACGCCTTCCTATGTGCTGTTCTGCCGCGAGCCCGTCCGCAATCTTGACGAGCTACGCGGTAAGCGTATTCGTACCGCAGGCTCGACTGTTTCTGCCTGGGTCGAACAAGCGGGTGGAACACCGGTTAATGTGCCTTCCAGTGAGATGTACAGCGGCCTTGATCGGGGGTCATTAGATTGTGCAACGAATGCGCCTAATGACTTGATCGATCGGTCTCTTTGGGAAGTCGCTGAGTACACGACGCTTCTGCCCACCGGCATGTATTGGTCTGGGCCTCAGTGGGGCTTCAATTCGGGCTTCTGGGCTAGCCTCAGCGATGAAGAGCGCGATGTCTTTAAAGAAGCGACGGCCAACGCAATGACACGCATGATCGTCCAGTTCCTCAACGCTTCTGAAAGCGCACTGGAAGAAGCCGCTGCCCATGGCAACAACATCTACCAGCCAGAAGAGGATCTGATGGCGTCTGTAGAGACTTTCCGCGATGAGGCCTTGGCCAATGTCTACGATAAGGCCCGTGATGAGTACGGTGTTGAAGACCCTGAAGCGCTGATTGATGATTTTATCGCGACTTACGAAAAGTGGGATGCCTTGATCAGCGAAGTTGATCGCGAAGACGAAGAGGCGCTGGCCGAGCTGGCCATGGAAGAGATCTACAATAAGCTTCCTGCTGACTACGGAATCTATTAATACGGCAACACTGAGGCCGCCTCATTGAGGCGGCCTAGGCCAAATAAGGGTTCGCTATGACGAAGCGACAGAATCAAGAAGAACGCTCACGCCAAACCCAGGCTCGGGTCACGCAAGCAACTATCGAGTGCATTCTCGAGAAGGGCATTCGTGCCACTTCAACCGTGGATGTCGCACGTCTGGCGGGCGTTTCCCGTGGCGCTTTAGTTCACCACTATCCTTCCAAGACATTATTGATGCAGGCGGCACTTGAGGACTTGCTAAGCCGCGAAGTCGAAAGCGTAAGGGATATGGCCACGCAAGTTAAGGTGGGTGAACTCAACTTTGATAACTTGCTACAGGCACTCCATGAGCACTTTAAGGGTGACCTTTATATGGTGACTCTAGAATACCTCACTAATGCACGTACCGATCCCGACATCATGAAAGTGCTTGTGACCCTGGGGTCGAAGTTCAATGACTCTTTGGAGCAGATCTGGGAGCAGTTGGTTGCCAGCGCCAATCACACGTCACATCAGAATCGAGTCGCCCTGAATGCCACTTTGTGCATGATGCGAGGTATGGGGGCACAAAGCATCTGGCGTGATGACCCAGAACTCTACCGCGATATGCTGCTGTTCTGGAAAGAGACGCTTCTGGAACTGGGTTTTTCTGCCTCAGATGCGAAGAGGGGGCAGCTCGTATGATCGCCAAACACGTCGAGTCGCTGAGCCAATGGGTCGCCAAAAGCGCCATGGTGCTTGCGACGCTATTTCTAGTGCTTATGGCGCTGCATGTCTCACTTGATGTAGGGCTGCGCTACTTATTCGGAAAGTCATTTACCGGCACCCTGGAGTTTGTCTCTTTTTACTACATGGTCGCCGTTGTCTTTCTGCCGCTTGCTTATGTGGAACTTCAGCGGGAACACATCAGCGTGGATGTGCTGGTGGGAAGGCTTCCGTCTAGCGTCCAACTGGTGCTTTACCTTTTCGCCTGCGCCCTTGGGCTCCTCTATTTCGGCATGCTCTGTTACCAGAGCTATCTAGATGCAGTGCGCGCTACGGTTCGAATGGAAACGGCCATGGCCAACTTCACCTTCTATCTATGGCCCAGTCGCTGGGCGTTACCAGTTGGCTTCGCGGCTATGTGCCTGGCCATCCTCGCCAACATGATTAAGGCGCTGCAACAACGCCAAGCCCTGTAGGAGTTTCCTAATGAGTAATATCGAGATAGGCGTGGCAGGCATTGCCATCGCCTTGGCCCTGATCGCCCTGCGCGTGCCAATCGGCGTTGCACTAGGTTTGGTGTCGATCATCGGCATTGGTGAAATGACCAGTATGCGCGTGGCCTGGGGGATGATTTCGGCCACTCCATTCGACTTTGCAGGTACCTGGGAGCTGACTGCTGCACCTATGTTCCTGTTCATGGGCTATTTGTGTACCAGCACCAATATGACCCAAGGCCTGTTTCATGCCATGCGCCTTTATCTGGCGCGACTTCCTGGCGGTCTGGCTGTTTCCAGTGTTATGGCTTCTGCCTTCTTTGCCGCCGCCTCGGGCTCTAGCGTCGCAACATCGGCGGCTATGTCGCGTATTGCCGTGCCCGAAATGCTCAAGCATAACTACGACAAGGGGTTGGCCACCGGTACCGTCGCCGCCTCTGGAACACTCGGCTCGCTGATTCCCCCAAGCGTGCTGCTGGTGCTCTATGGCGTTTATGCCCAGGTGTCGGTGGGCCAGCTGTTTATGGCGGGGTTCATCCCCGGTGTGCTCTCAGCGCTGCTTTACATTGCCATGATTATGGTGCGAACCAAGCTTAACCCCAGCCTGGCGGGCAACACCGATGTACGCTCTAGCTGGGACGAAAAATGGGATGCCTTTAAGCATATCTGGCCGTTACCGCTGCTGATAGGCTCAGTCCTTGGCGGGATTTTTCTGGGTATTTTCTCGCCTACCGAAGCGGGGGCAGTGGGTACTTCCATTGCTGCTCTGATCGCATTGGCGCGGCGCACGCTAACCTTTTCAGCCATTCGGGAAGCACTGATCCGCACGGCGGTGAGCACGGCAAGCATCTTTATTATTCTCATCGGGTCGCTGTTTTTCACCCGCTTCTTAGCCATGAGTGGCGTGCCCGCTGCTTTCTCCGAAATAATCCTCGGCGTCAGTACCGAGACCTGGTGGATCATTCTCGCTGTGGCTCTGATCTATCTTGTGCTGGGTATGTTTATCGACTCCATTGGCTTACTGCTCCTCACTTTGCCGCTAATCCTGCCCTTAGTAGAAGGCGCAGACCTTAACTTGATCTGGTTCGGCATCATCGTCGTCAAGCTGCTTGAAGTAGGGCTGGTCACCCCGCCTATCGGGCTCAATGTTTATGTCATCAAAGGAGCCCTGGGCAATAGCGTCACCCTGTCTGAAGTGTTCAAGGGCGTCACCTGGTTCATTGTCATGGATGTTGTTGCCCTGTTGTTGATCGTGCTGATTCCAGCGCTTTCGCTCTACCTTCCGCAAAAGATGTTTTAACGCCACTTTCTCAAGAACATTCACAAGGAATACTCATGACAACGACACGTTTTATTAATGCCAACGTCATCGACACGCGCAACGGAAAAGTACTCGCCAACCAGCAGGTGCGCATTCAGGATGGCCGTATCGTCGATGTGAGCGATTCGCCGCTAGAGGGCAGTGATGATCAAGTCATCGATATTCAGGGCCACTTCCTGATGCCCGGCTTGGTTGATTCGCATGTCCACGTCACGGCAATCACACCCAATTTTGCATTGCTTGAGACGCTCTCGCCTTTCTATGTCGGTGCCAAATCAAGCGAGCTGCTGGAAGCTATGTTGATGCGCGGATTCACGACCGTGCGTGATGCTGGCGGTGCAGATTACGGGCTAGCCAAGGCTGTAGACGAGGGTGCTCTGGTCGGCCCGCGCATCATGTACGCAGGGAATGCGCTCTCCCAGACCGGCGGCCATGCTGATATGCGCGGCCCAGGCCAACAAACCTTTGAAGGCTGCTTCTGCTGCGCTGGTTTAGGTCGTGTTTGCGATGGTGTAAGCGAAGTACGCCGGGCCGCCCGGGACGAGATCAGAAAGGGCGCCACCCAGATTAAAATTATGGCGTCTGGCGGCGTTTCTTCACCTACCGACCGTATCGACAGCACTCAGTTTTCGCTTGAGGAAATTGATGCCATTGTGGAAGAAGCCACCGCCGCCAATATTCACACCATGGCACATGCTTATACGGCGCGCGCTATCAACCGGCTTATCCCCAGAGGCGTCAAGACCATTGAGCACGGCAACCTCATGGATGAGGAGAGCTGTCGGCTATTCCTTGAGTACGACGCTTATCTTACTCCGACCCTTTGCACTTACGATGCCCTAGCGAAGGAAGGTGTAGAGGCGGGCATGGCCGAGCATCTACAGCGCAAGGTTTATGATGTGCTGGATGCTGGCGGTAAGGCACTGGAAATGGCTCAACGTCATGGGGTTAAAATGCTATATGGCTCTGACTTGCTCGGTCGGATGCAGCGCCACCAGCTCAACGAATTTAATTTACGTAAGGACGTGGTGCCCACCGATGAACTGATTCGTGCAGCGACAAGCCACGCCGCCGACGCTTATGGCCACACCGGTGATTTTGGTGAGATTATTCCAGGCGCAAGGGGAGACGTAATCGTTCTTAAAGATAATCCCTTGGATGACATTAATGTTCTTACTCAGCCGGATGAGCAGCTCATGCTGATTATGAAAGGGGGAGTGGCTTACAAAAATGTTCTGTAGTCAGGCTTAATGCTGCTTAAGAAACGCTGAGTAATGAAGAGGCCAACCAATGGCCTCTTTATACGGCTATTCGTTATCTAATGTGGATTTAAGATTGGTTGGCTATTTTTTATCTCACGGTTCAGATCGCAACCACTAAGCCAGCTATCTTTTGTGGGAGGCCGCTTCAGCGTGGTCCGACACTTCGGTGGTTCGACACTTCGACGAAGGGGGCCGCAGGCATACCCTTGACTTCATCATGCTAATAGCCCAAACATTCGCGAGCTGAAGCTCCCTCCCACGGGGGCTACCCTCATGCTGGCAGAGTTAATTCCACACTGAGCGACGAAAAGCTCTTTATACATAGTCAATTAACGCTGAAGAGGGTGTCTTACTTATTATACGCTTGATCAAGAGTTACGCATTCTTCCTCTATATCACCGGCAACATTTTGGCGTATAACGCGCAATCATCCCTATAGCACTCGCAGGACGCCTCTATTAGGCCTGGCCGATCAAGCACTGTGATGGTTCCACGCTGGTAGCGGATTAGGCCACGTGCCTGCAGGGCTATCGCTGCCAGGGTAATGCCGGCCCGTCTAACCCCGAGCATCATGGCCAGAAACTCGTGGGTCAGATTCAGTTGATCAGTCCCCGCGCGATCCTGAGTCATCAGCAGCCAACGGGCGAGGCGCTCTTCAATTCGGTGGAAGTGATTGCACGCCGCTGACGTCGCTAATTGCGTCATCACGACATAGATATATCGCTTCAATCGCTGATGTAATACCGGGCTGTCAGGTAGAAGCCGCTGAAAGCTTTCAGCTGTCATGCGTAGGGCCGACCCCGCACCTTGAACCAAGGCGATCAATTGAGTCTCTTCGACGTTGAGTACCAGAGGCATGCCTAGCATGCCCTCTCGACCCGCCATCGCGACTTCCAAGCGGCTGTCAGTACCGACGACAGCAATCAGTGAAATGAAACTATCGATGGGAAAATAGACGTGGGTAAATGTCTCTGTGGGCTGTAGCAGCACTTCACCAAAGCTAAGCTCCACGGTTTCGCAGGCAGCCATAAAGGCATTTCGCTCGACTTCCGGCAGCTCAACAAGCAGTTGATTGGCAGCGGGAACGTTCAAAATAGACGTCATGTGCCTCTCCGGTTATAAGAACCTGGCAAACGGCACAATGAAGGTGTAAATCATTTCGATGTCGGCTGCAGATAGGCCGTCATCAGAGTTACTGACGGACTGTGCGTATATTAACATTGGGTAAATCAAGCGTCGGCACGCTAGCGTACATAACGCTATGATTCCTGATTTTAATAGGTTGTTCGCTTGGCTTAATCACTCACATAACGTTGTTGTGATTGAGCAGGCGGTCGTATTCCTCTTTAACCACTGAATAGCACTCGCAGACACGTGCTTCCAGCCCAGGCCGGTCAAGAATTTTGATATGCCCACGATTGTAGGAAATCAGACCTGCCCTTTGGAGCTTGCCTGCCGACTCGGTGACCCCTTCGCGACGCACCCCCAGCATATTGGCAATTAACTCCTGGGTCATGATCAGTTCATTACCCGGCAATCGGTCGATACTGAGCAGCAACCAACGACAAAGCTGCTGATCGACGTTGTGATGGCGATTGCATACCGCTGTCTGCGCCATCTGTGTCAGGAGGGCTTGGGTATAGCGTAAGAGTAGGCGCTGCATTGGGCCAGCACGGTAGAACTCGTTTTTGAGCAAATGACCCTTGAGGCGTAACGCCTGCCCGGCACTCTGAACGATCGCTCGGCTGGGGGTGGTCTCACCGCCCATGAACAGCGAAACGCCAACTACACCCTCATAGCCGACAACAGCAATTTCTGTCGAGGCGCCATTTTCCATCACGCACAGCAGCGAGACGATGGAATCGAGTGGAAAGTAGACATGTTTCATTTGCTGTCCAGATTCACATAACGATTGGCCTAATGTCAGCGTTACTTTCTCTAAATTAGGCAACAGACGATTCAGTTCCTCCTCAGGCAGTAAGCCCAGCAAAGCATTCTGCTGGAAATCACGAGGCATTGGCATTGAATCTCCCCTCTCCGGTTGCTGTAGCGTATGTTCTGATTACCTAATACCTGAGGCACTCACTCGTTTATCTATAAATATGCATATATCTCCAAAATATAGAGCAATAGACTTTGATTGTAGAAGGCTGGCAAATAAAGTCTGTACGATACCGAACATAGGCGTTTTTAAGCATACCTCTATAAACCGAATAGAGTGGCCTAAAAGGTTAATTTTGAGTCACTTCCTCACCTATGTACGCCAGCGCACATGCAGTTACGAAGTTATCCTGTAACGTTATTTTGAGTGAGGCAACGGAAATGCCAATACAGGATGTTCCACTATGCGCTGCAAGGAGTGCGGCGCTATATTTTTGATTTTAAAAGTTTAAATGGCTTTTTTATTGGTAAAGATATGCCCTCCGTTTGTTCAAAAGTAGGAGACTGGCGTTCTAGAGAATAAGGAGCGGATCGATGGCGTTGGAAAAGAACCTGCTAAAAACTGGCGGCCATACAGGAGGTATTTGTAAGCTCAAACATCCCATCGATCTGGAACATGTTGAAACGCAACTGCGTGATGTTGAAGCCGCCTTGCAAGACGCCACAGAGTGGGCTCAGTCGACGCTAAACTCAATTGGCGATGCCGTCATAACGACGGATCTAGAGTGTCACGTTACCTACCTCAACCGCGTTGCTGAAAACCTGACTGGCTGGATGAGTATCGATGCGCTTGGCAAGCCCTTGTCGCAGGTGCTTACACTCGTTGATGGTCATACGTTCCTGACAGCCCCTAATCCTGCGCAGCGTGCCATAGACGAAAATCGAACAGTCGGGCTCGCTATGGACTGTGTGTTGATTCGCAAAGACGGGAGCCAGTTGAACATTGAAGACTCAGCGGCGCCCATCCATGATCGAGCCGGTTACACGAAGGGGGCGGTCATTGTGTTCCATGATGCCTGCCAATCGCCTACCCAATCGTTGAAGCTGGCCCATCAGGCACAACATGACTCTCTCACCGGGTTGCCCAACCGTGTCCTGCTCGCAGAACGCCTCTCTAGGGCTATAGGTCTGGCAAAACGGCATCAGCATCAGGTCGCGCTGATATACCTGGATCTTGATGCTTTCAAGCCTATCAACGACTCGCTAGGCCATGCGGTAGGCGATGCGCTCTTAAAATTGGTTGCTGGTCGACTTAGCGAATGTGTCCGGGATACAGATACAATATGCCGCCAGGGCGGCGATGAATTCGTAGTGTTACTAAGTGAGATTGAAGAACCGGAGGATGCTGCCAGGATTGCGCAGAAAATCCTTAGTGCCTTAGCGGTGCCCTATCGAATTGATAACCATGAGTTGCATATAACGACCAGTATTGGCATCAGTCTCTATCCCAATCATGGCAGCGATGCGCGAACTTTGCTCAATAATGCTGATACGGCTATGTACCATGCGAAGGGTAGTGGTTCTAACCATTTCCAGCTGTTCAGAGCAGACATGAATGAGCTGAGAGAGCAACGTAGCCAAATCGAGCTTCAACTGCATTGGGCGCTGAAGGAAAAAGCGCTCTTTCTTGAATTCCAGCCCAGAATAGACATTGCCAACGGCTACTTGTGTAGCACCGAAGCGTTGGTTCGCTGGCGCAATCCTGCACTGGGGCTTTTACAGCCTTCGACATTTTTGCCTGTCGCAGAAGCTTGTGGGCTTATTCGCCCTATTGGGCACTGGGTACTGTGTGAGGCTTGTCACCAGTTACAGCGTTGGCGTGAGCAGGGCCTTGAAATTGTGCCTATTGCGGTGAATATGTCGGCCATGGAGCTGCGCGATAGGTCGTTACCCGCTCGTATTACTGAGATGCTGTCTGAAACGAGGTTAGACGCACATTTTTTAGAGATAGAGGTCACCGAAAGCAGCCTCATGTTTCACCAGGACGAGGCCGTAATAGCGACCCTGGTTAAATTGAAGAATTTAGGAATACGTATTGCCATTGACGACTTTGGCGCCGGGAGCGAGAGCTTGAAGCGATTGAAGTACTTTCCAATCAACACGATTAACATTGCGCCCTGCTTTGTCCATGACATGCTAGAAAGTTTAGAGAACCTTAATTTTATCAAAGCCCTTATCAATTTTGGACAGAGTTTGGCTTTGCGTGTCATCGCCAAAGGCGTTGAGGATCAGGCGCAGTTGGATCATCTTATATTGCAAGGTTGCGATGGTGCCCAGGGCTTTTTATTCAGCAAACCGCTTTCGGCCAACGATTACCAAGCGTTACTCGTAGCTGGCGATCTCCGGTTGAAACACAGAGCTGCAGCGCCTGGTAACATCTTAAGTTCTAAGTAAACGCCCGCCCAAATAAAGATCCACCTCTCCCTCCCGGTATTGTTGAACCAAGATGTCTATCACCTTCCAGCGATAAACAAGCGTAATAAGCCGCGTTCAAGCTCCTTGTGAGTATCTGCCTCACTATCGAGTAGCGTTGAAAATCCCCGCACTAAGCAATTGAAAGCAGCTATCTAAAAGCACTATCATGAATACTAATAACAACGATTATCATGATATTTGTTGCTCTGTTTTCTCTTTGCTCCTAATTCCTACTGAGATCCTATCATGCCTCGTCTGCCGTTTGCTCGTCGTCCTTTGGCGCGCTCTATTTCCGCACTGATCCCCATCACTGCGGCGCTCTTTTGCGTATCTACCTATGCTCAGGAAGAAACCACTTCCAACGATACCGTGGTGGTCACGGCCACGGCGCTAAAAGTCGATACCCCGCTAGTAGAGACGCCACGTCCGGTCTCAAGCGTTGACCGTGAAGAGTTGGAAACCCGTAACGTCCAACAGCTGGATGAAACGTTCCGCTATCGCGCGGGCGTGCTGTCGGGCCATTACGGTAGCGACAACAATACCGATTGGTTCAAGGTGCGCGGTTTTGATCAATCGACTTACCAAGATGGTCTGCGTATCTACCGAGAAGGATTTTATCAGTGGTTGCCCGAGCCTTATGGCTTGGAACGAGTGGATGTCTTCAAAGGCCCCTCATCGATTCTTTACGGCGAGGCGCCTCCTGGCGGTTTGATTAATGCGGTGAGCAAGCGCCCGACCGAAACACCCCAAGGCGAGGTGAACCTGCAGCTCGGTAACCGCAACCATCGCCAAGTCGGGGTTGATACCAGTGGCCCGGTGGGGGAGTCTGACGATGTACGCTATCGCTTAGTGGGATTATACAAAGAGCGCGACGGCGATTTAAACGCCACGGATAACGAGCGCTACTACTTTGCGCCGAGCCTGGCGGTTGATCTTAGTGAAGACACTAGCGTTACCTTTTTAGCCAGCGTGCAAAAAGATGATGGCGTTCCCGTTAATGGCTTTAAGCTGCCCTATGGCACTGTGGAAAACACCCCTTTTGGCCACATCGACCCACAGACCAACTTGAGCGAGCCTGGATACGATCAGGATAAACGCACTCAGTGGGGGATAGGTTATGAGCTTCGCCATGCGATTAACGATACCTGGTCGTTTGAGCAAGACCTGCGCTATAGCGAACTGGACTTAGAGCTGCGCAGCACCTACGCACTCTCCATGGTTGATGAGCGACGCGCCTCCCGTGGATTGGTTTATCGCGATGGTTCCATTGATAGCTGGACGATTGATAACCGCATGGTGGGTACTTGGTACGGTGATCGCACCGAGAATACGCTGCTGCTGGGGGTTGATTATCAAAACTTGAGCCTGCGCGGCCAGGAAGGGGATAACTATGCGTTCGGCGAGCCGATTGATATTTTTAACCCAACCTACGGTAACTTTACGCCGATTGCGGAAGAAGATCTGCTAACTCGGGAAATCGATAAAGAGCAGACCGGCCTGTATGCTCAAAACCAGCTGCGTATCGATGACCGCTGGGTGCTACTGGGCGGCGTACGCTACGACCAAGCGGAAACGGATAACCGTAATCAAACCGCAGGAACCACTCAGCGCTCAGATGACGACCAAGTGTCTTGGTCAGGTGGCGCGATGTACCTGGGTGAAAACGGCGTTAATCCTTACGTTAGCTACACTGAGTCATTTGACCCAGTGGGTCGAGTTGATGATGCGGGCGACCTGTATGATCCACGTGAAGGTCGCCAGTGGGAAATAGGCGCTAAGTTGGCGCCGTTCGACTGGGATGGCTATGTAACGGCGGCAGTTTTTGATCTGGAAGAGACCAATACTCTAGTGACCTCTCCAGCAGGCTTCCAGGTACAAGAGGGCAAGCGTACTTCTCAAGGTTTTGAGTTGGAAGGGGTGGGTTATATTACCGATGCGTTAAAAGTCACCGCGGCTTACACCTACACCGATGCCCGCCTGGAAGGCGATGAGCGTGCGCCGTTAATCCCGCGTCACCAAGCTTCCACATGGTTGGATTACGCCTTCACCGGCGGCGCGTTAAATGGCGTGACCCTGGGTGGTGGTGTGCGTTATGTGGGCAGCACCGTTGATACCAGCGTCGCCGACAACACGGCAGTGGATAGCTACACACTGGTCGATGCCATGGTGGGCTATGAGTTTGCTGACGGTTGGCAGGCCCAGGTCAACGTCAACAACCTCACCGATAAAGAGTACGTGGCCAGCTGTGAGTACTGGTGCTACTACGGTGAATCCCGCAGTGTGATTGGCAGCGTGAAATATAGCTGGTAAAAGGCTATCTCGAGCTAAAATCCCTATTTAATGAGTGCCCACTATCTGCGGATGACGCAGGTAGTGGGCGAGTTAATGACTGGTAATTTTCGGATGTTTCAGTCTATGTTAAATCTCTCGGCCAGGTGTCTGAAAGCTGATAACCCTCTGGCCATGGGTCGCTGGGGTCGAGTAAATGTTGATGAGTACCAGTAATCCAGGCCCGGCCAGCTAGGCTGGGGATAATTGCTGGTCGACCCTCCATATCGCATTGGCCTTCAATTCGGCAATCAAACGTCGAGCCAATAATTGATCGGCCGATAAAGCGCTCTCCAACCTTCAATTGGCCTTTCTCGTGCAGCACCGCCATGCGTGCAGAGCAGCCGGTGCCACAGGGAGAACGGTCAATCTTACCAGGACGAATCACCACTGCATTCTTGGCGGTTGCTACACCGCTTTCGTGGCTCACCGGTGCAGCTATTTGGCAAAAAGATATATGTGACCATTCTGGATTCAATGGATGCGTAAACCCCAGCTGTTCATTGGCAGCATGGGTAATCTTAAGGCCGGTGGTGACTAAATCGGCTGCTTCATCAGCATGCAGTGAAAACCCCAGCTGTTGGGCGTCCGCGATGACGAAGCTATCGCCCCCGTAGGCGGTATCGACTTGCAGCGATCCTATCCCTTCAACCTCGATCCAGCGGTCAATTTTGTCGGCAAAGGACGGTACGTTACGCACTTCAACTTTCTCGGCCTTGCCGTCTCGGCATTGCGCGGTAATCTCAACCAGCCCCCCTGGCGCTTCCAGTACCAAATGGGTGACAGGCTCCGTCATAGGCAGAATGCCGCTATCGAGCAGCACCGTCGCGACACAGAGCGAATTAGAACCGGACATCGGTGGTGTGTCGGCGGGTTCCATGATGATCCACGCCATCTGGGCACGAGGGTCTTTTGACGGCACCAGTAGATTGACGTGGCGAAATACGCCCCCGCGTGGCTCGTTGAGCATGAAATTGCGCAGGGTTTCATCCTGTGCAATCCAGCGTGATTGCTCCCATAACGTATCGCCAGGTGGTGGGGCGACGCCACCGACGATGACGTCTCCGACTTCTCCCTCGGCATGACAGCTGACAACATGAATGACTTTGCTTGAACGCATGTAAACCTCTAGACCACTGACTTGAGAAAGGCGGCTGTTTCTGGCTTCTGCGGGTTATCGATCACTTGATCGGGAGGGCCAATCTCATGAATGAGGCCTTCGCGGAAAAAGGCCACACGGTCGGATACGTCACGGGCGAAAGGGATTTCGTGGGTGACCAGAATCATGGTCATGCCGTCTTCGGCCAGCAGGCGCATGGTATCAAGTACTTCGCCAACTAATTGCGGATCAAGTGCCGAGGTAGCCTCGTCGAAAAGCATATAGTCCGGTGACATGGCCAGTGCACGGGCAATTGCCATACGCTGCTGCTGGCCACCAGAGAGCTTACCGGGAAATACCTTGAGTTTATCGGCAAGGCCCACATGGGTGAGTTGCTTAACGGCCAATTCTTCAGCTTCCGCTCGACTCTTACCCAGCACTTTGCGTGGCGCGAGCATAGTATTCTCCAGCACATTTAGATGCGGAAAGGCGTTCCATTGCTGGAAAACAATACCAATCTTCTGCCGCAGCTTATTAATGTCGGTGCCCTTGGCATGTACCTCGGTGCCATCAACCCTGATTGATCCGCCCTGGATATTTTCCAGCCCGTTGATACACATCAGCAAAGTTGACTTCCCCGAGCCGGAGCCCCCTACAATCGAGACCACTTCGCCCTTTTGAACGGTTAGGTCAACGCCTTTGATCACTTCCAGGTCTTTAAACGACTTATGTACTTTTTCGATCTCAATCATTCTGCTGCCACCTTTTTTCCACTTGGGCGCCTAGGCGGGAAACCACCAAGCTGATGAGGTAATAGATAAGCCCCGCGATGCACAGCACCAGCAGTGGCTCCTGAATGCGTGTGACGATGGCCTGGGAGGCACGGAGTAATTCAATGATGCCGATCCACATCACTAACGCGGTGTCTTTCATGGCTGAGAGGGAGAGATTCAGCCAGCCGGGAAAAGCGACACGCGTTGCTAATGGCATCACTACGTAGCGCAGATCTTGCCAGTAGGTCATGCCCAGCGAACGGCTGGCTAAACGTAGGTTCTGGGGCACCGATAGCACGCCGCTGCGCACAATCTCGGTGCAGAAGGCGGCTACATAGACGCCAAGTACGACACAGCCAACGGTAAAGGCGCTCCAGTCCAAACCGACAATGCTCTTGAGCGAATTGAACAGCACAAACTGGATCAGCAGCGGCACGCTGCGAAAGATATCCAGAAACCACCCTAACGGTATGGTGGCCCGTGGCAGTAGTGCACGGAGTAGCCCGCAAGAGACGCCCATAACGGTGCCCAGCAGCATCGACCAAAACGTCAGTAATAGAGTGACCCAGGCCCCTTGAAGCAGAAACAGCAGGTCGTTCCAGGTGAAGCTAGTTGAAAACATAAAGCCATTTGAAAACATAGTCAGGCCCTCAATAGCGGAATAGCCGCCAGGCCAGCAGCCGGGCTATCACTACAATCAGTTTGGCGATCAGGTAATAGAGCACCGCTGCCAGCGCAAATAACTCAAAGGTGCGGAATGTTCTAACGTTGTAATCCTGAGTCACGCCGGTGAGATCGTTATTCAGGCCAACGATAACGCCCAGCGATGTCATTAATACCGCCCACACCATCTGATTGGTGATCGGGTAAAAGACGATGCGCAGTAGTTGCGGTACCACCACCAATCGATAGGCCTGGAAGCTACTCATCCCCAAGGAGCGGGCTGCGCGAACTTGGGTGTCGGGTATTGCTTTAAGGCCACCGCGAAAGTTTTCAGCCAAATAGCCCGCGTTATTAAAGGTAATACCCGCTAATAGGGCTGCCCAGGAGCTGACGTGCATACCGATAGCGCCAAGACCGAAATAGACGATATAGATCTGGAACAGCGCAGGCGTATTGCGGGCGATTGATACCCAGGTGCCAGCTACTGCTCGTGTTGCGGGATTAGGAGCCTCCCGCATCGCCAATAGCGCCAGGGCGATTAAGATGCCGAAGATCATCGATAGCGCTGCGGTCTCAAAGGTAACAACAGCGCCCTCGAGCATATCCGGCAGGGCCCTAAAGGCAGTTCGCCATTGGAAGGTATAATCAAACATGGCTTAGTGTGCTCCTTGACGAGTCGCAACGGCCGTCAGCCAAGTGGGCAGGCGACCACTGGCCTCTCCACTGCATGCGGTCTCGACGCACTCGGCAAGATTGCCGAAGTGCACCTGGCGACCGACTAACCCTGGGGCGTAGTGGGCATATTTTCCCGAATTGGTCATTAGTGTGCGCGCCGTTGGTGGCACCACGGGTTCACCCAGCATGCACCAGCAGGTATCGTTGATAAGCTGTGCTCCGAAGCGCTCCAGAGTGGTGATGTATCCGGCCGCGCTGGCGTCGTCATACACCGCTCGCCCCAGCGTGACCGCCATGGCGACATCCGGATGTTTGCGACGTCCTGAACAGAGCGCTGCCAGCGCCGCACATTCGCTCAACGAGAAGTGGGGGTTGCCCAAAGAGATAAGGTCTACCTGGGATGCTTCAGCATGATCCAGCTCGTACCAACTAGCGAGTAGATCAGCTGGCTCGATGGTTAGATGACGTGAAGGCGGGAGGCCGCCGAGGGCCTGGGACTCCCGCATCGCTTCCGGAGTAATCTGGCTAATATGGAACATCGGCGCGGCGGAGGTGGTTGCGAAGGCTGCACAGAATGCTTTGAGATCGTCGCGACTGGGCGCTGTGTTCTCCAGGCCGCAAAGTAAGGGAATCTCGCTGCCGCAAAGCAACCCCACGTGATACCCAAGCAATGGCCAGAAAGCATCATCCAGGGAATCGAGAGGCTTAACGTCAATACGCAACGTGGCAAAACGCCCCTGATTTCGATGTGCTCCAATGAAGGGCGCGCGCCCCGTCAACGCGATGCAAATATCCAGATAGTCCGGATATTTCAGCGTTCGGGCCGCCAGCACACTATTGGCGTATACAACGGCGTTAGACTCGGCCCACACGATTTGCTCGCCAGCTTTGGGAGCGCTGTCGAGTAGATAGGGCGCACAGGTGTAACTGAGTTGCGCGCCCATGGCCATGTAGGCATTGCCTAGTGCGCTGGCAGGCTCGCCGAAAGCGGGGTCGATGCCCTGCGCCCGCCAGCGGCACTGATCAACCGATATAGAATTGAGTGTAGTGGGAACGCGCACTTGGGCGCCCCATTCCACTAACTGCTCAGCGAAACGCAAACTGGCTGGGCCGGTATAAATGCAGCCATCAATATGCGCTTGGCTGATGTCAATCAGTTGCTCGGCTCCTTGGAGCTCGGCCACTCGCAGCACGATTCGCATAGCCTCCTGGGCTGCCTTACCGTAGTGGCCTGCGAGTAGCGCTTGGTCATCATCGCTTAGCGTTAGGCTGGAGGGGGCTAGGGTGGATAGCTGAGAATAGCGGGTGGTGGCCTCTGCTGCTGAGTACTCTTGGGAAGGCATGTCGGAAAGGTGTATTTTTTCATTTTCAATATGTGCATATTGCCCTAGCCGCAGCGTGGCAAATGCTTCGGGGCCGACGAACAGCACCGGAATAGAGGCTTCAAATAGCGTTTCGGCAATGATCACACCGAGGGTCAAAATCTCTTCTTGTTCGGCAAATATCAAGGCGGATGGCGCGTTTTGACCGGTAAGCAACTCAAGTAGCACGCTGCTGCCGGTACATGAGCCACGTCCACTAGGCAGGGCGAGTATACGTCCGGCAAGGCACTGGCCCTTTAACGGATGGTGACAGTCAATTATCTCGCCGCTGAACGGGTCGACACCACCCCAAAAGCTCAAGCCAACGTCGGTATACAGTAATTCACCCTGCGTTGAACCACGCACCAGGCTACGACCGGTGAGCGAAACATCAGACATAGTGTCATCTCTTTCGTTGGGAAGAACGCGCCACCAGAGCGGCGCGCGATACATTGTTATTATTCAGCGATTAGTAATAAACGTTGGGTACGGTCAGATCGACTGGCTCACCGCCTACCCATTTGTCGTAGAGTTCCGCATAACGTCCGGTGCGCACCTGCTGGTTCACGAATAAATTTAGGTAATTCAGAAGGCCATACTCGGTGCGGTTAGCTGCCAGGGAAACGTAATCAATAACATAGGGTGCTTCGCCGGCAATTTTCAGCCCCTCATATTTGCCGGATTCGAGAGTCGAGGAGGCGACTGTGTTAGTGACAACGGTCGCATCAATGTGCCCTTGGGCGACGGCCAGAATGGTGTCGTTCTGAGTTTGGTAAGCGCGGAAACTGCCGTCACCCCACTCATCTACATCTTCTTCCAGCGCCATTGCTTCGTAAGTGCCACTGGTATTGCCGACAGGACGACCCTGCAGATCATCGTACTGCTCGATACCAGTGTCTTCACGGGTCAGAACGACCATCTGAAAGGCGAAGTAGGGGATGGTCATGCCAACGGTTTTGGCACGCCCCAGGGTGTCAGAGGTGGAGGCGACGATAACGTCGGCGCGGCCAGAAACCAGCGCAGGAATACGATCGGGGAAAGGTGTTTCAACGATTTCAGCATCGACTTCGAGGACATTGGCCAAGTCATTACAGTAGTCAACATCGAAACCGACAGGTTGGTTGTTATCGTCGCGAAACCCCATGGGGGGAAAATCGAGGGTGACGGCACAACGTAGGGTGCCTGAGCTAATTATTTCATCGAGCTTGTCAGCCTGTGCCTGACCGATGACGGATACACTCAAGATAGCGGAAAGCGCTAATGGAGCGGTCTTGTTTATCATTTTTGACCTCCTAGGTGGGCTTTGCTTGGCTGCTAGAGACAGCAAACTTAGTATTTATTATTTCGGATACGATTTGCAAGTTTTGAGTGTGTTAATTGAAATTTAAATTTAAGATATTGTTTTAATTGATTTAAATAAAAAAATTGAGTGGCGGTGCGAGCTGGAATATTAATAAGAGTGCAGGTAAAAACCGCTCTATCAGCGCTTTGGAGCCTCAGCGTTGAAACAGATCACGCAAGAATCAAACAACAGATACTGGGAAGTTGGGTAGCGATTCGAACACCGCTACCCGGCGGACAAAGAGGGCAAGGTTTAGTGGTCTAAATCCTTTCTGAGAAGTCAGTGGCTACTCAGCAAGCCGATTAGGTAGATGGTCGTAGAGTGTTCGACACACACCAATAATATGGCGTTCAACCAACGCAGCTGCTTCGTCGGCGTCGCCTTTGCGGCAAGCGGCAATAATAGCGCGGTGCTCTTTGTCAGCGCGTGCCTTGCCCTTGGACAAGCTCAACTGTAAGCGGAGATAGCGCTCCACCTTATCGTGGATAGAGCGTATCAGGCTCATCATGAAGGGGCGTTGTGCAGGCTCGTAGAGGCAGGCATGGAACTCCCAGTTCAGTGCGGCCCAGCGGCCCACATTGTCCTCATTATTGAACTCGTCGCAAATGCGCTCAGCATTGTCGAAGGTGGTTTGGCTCATATTGGGGACTGCCAGACGAATAGCTTCTACCTCGAGCAGGACGCGAACTTCAAACATCTGGGCGAGCTCGGGTTCAGAGATCTTCGTCACAACGGCGCCCTTGTTGCGCTGAAAAAGCACCAAACCCTCTGCTTCCAGACGCTTCAGAGCTTCCCGTACAGGGATTTTGCTAACATTGAATTTATTGGCAATATCATCCTGGCGTATTGGCTCACCCTCTTCGAGCTGGCCGGCAATAATGGCTTCGCGCAGGTGTTTTACGATCACCTCAGATGCCGAGGGCGTAATGCCAAGATTAGGTGCGTTAAACATGATAAGTGGCAACGATGAGAGTCCGTAGTTGAGAGGAATATACCAGATACTGTATACCAACCCAGAATTATGCAATTTATTTTTTGCGTCACAAAGGCGTTGGGCTCCAGCGCGGCCACGGGTGAAACATCAACAGGCCCTAGATAAATACTGACGTTTTTAGCAATGCCTGCGTTCGGTTTCCAATCAGGTAAATCGGCTTATTCGATAAGGTGATAAGTCGGCCACGGCATGATTGGCTGCGCTAGGGTGACGTTCTCCTTGTGTCGCTAGATTGGCGATGATTTCTGCTGTCAGTGCCGCTTGCGTCAGGCCAAGGTGGTGGTGCCCGAAGGCCAGCAAGACTCTACCGCCTTGGACACTGTCAATAATCGGCAAAGAGTCGGGTAGGGAAGGGCGAAAGCCCATCCAGGGTTTGGCGTCAGTAATATCCAGCTCACTTCTAAATAACCCCTGGCTGAGTTTATGTAGCTGCCAGGCACGCTGCATATTGGCTGGCCGCTGAAGGCCCGCAAATTCAACGGTACCTGCCAAGCGTAACCCCTCTTCCATTGGTGTCATGATAAAGCGGCGCTCCAATGACGTAATCGCTACCGGTAGCCGTTCCCGCTCATGGGGAAGCATTAGATGGTAGCCCCGCTCAGTATCCAGCGGAATACTGGTGCCCGTCAGCGCAGAGGTAAGTTTGGCCGAGTGAGCCCCGCAGGCGATCAGCACTTTGGAGGCTGTCAGGGTAGTTGAGCTATCCGTCTGCAAGCTAACGCAGTGACCATTCACACTCCCTGACGCTACGGTTGTCTGCCGGAACTGTACGCCGTTCGCTTTGGCGGCCTGAACCAGAGAGTTAACCACTTGCCAAGTATTGATAACATGGGCGGTGACTGGGAAAAATAGGCCCCCTTGAATGTTATCCGACAACTGAGGGGCAACGTCGCGAATGGCATCGCCTGACCAACGTTCCACCGCGACTTGCTGCTCGACCATACGTGCCCACAGCGCCTCTAACTCGTCGACATTGTCGGCTTTTTCGTATACCAGGAAGGAGCCCTCTTCTTTGAGTAAGTGCCTGCCATCGATGCTGTCGAGTAGCCGTTGCCAGGCGGCCAAACTCTGCTCATTAAGCGCACGAATACCGGCGACGCTGGCTTGATAAGGAGCTTGACGCAGGTTCCAGAGTAGCCGAGTGAACCAGGGTAGTGCCTTCGGCACATAGCGCCAATCCAGCCGCAGTGGTCCCATCGGATCCAGCAGCATTTTGGGAAGTTGCTTCACAATGGCGGCATCGGCAATGGGGAATACCTGCTCCGTTGCCATATGTCCGGCGTTTCCATAGGAAGCACCCATGCCGGGCGGCTGACTATCCAACACCACGACGCGCCACCCTTGTTGACTTAACGATAGGGCACAAGCCGTACCAATGATACCGGCACCGATAACGATGATATCAGCCTCCACATTGGGGTCGCTGGTTGCCTGTGGGTGTGCGTCCATGGCAATTCCTGGTTTCATAGCGAGGCAGACCAGCTCGCGTACCAAGTGCGGAACAGCGCGTACTGGGACTCCACATAATGACGCTGCGAATCGTTGAGCGCATCGGTTTCATTAAAGTGTAGGGCGTATTCAGCATCGCCGTTGAGCACCATCAGGTGCTTGTAGTAGAGAACCAGATCGCCGCCTTCGTCGAAAGAAGAGAGCACACCTAGTGCTTCCTCTAGCTCCATGGCTAAACGCCGTGCTTTGACGTCCCCTTTGGCGGCCTGTTGGCTGAGCGAGACAAGCTGCAATACCTCTCGGGGAAGCGCATTGCCAATCCCGGTAATAGCACCCGTGGCACCACAATTGACGAAGCCGTGGTAAACAGTGGTATCGACACCGACCATCAGAGTGACATCTTCGTCTTGAGAGGTAATGTTTTCCGCGGCATAGCGGAGGTCATCGGCGCCGCCAAACTCTTTGAAGCCAATCAGGTTCGAGTATTTGTGGCGTAGTTCAAAGAATAAGTCGGCACGTGTGGCGAAGCCGTAATAGGGGCTGTTATAAATCACCGCAGGTAGCTTGGGCGCCGCATCCAAAATGGCCGAAAAGTGTGACTTCTGTGCAGCCGCCGAGGTGCCTCTTGAAAGCACCCGGGGAATCACCATCAGCCCTTGAGCGCCAACTTTGGCTGCGTGAGCCGCATGGGAGACGGCTTCACGAGTGTTGATGGCTCCGGTACCCACAATGGTGGGAACGCCTGCCTCAACCAAGCGCGCGACACCCTCCTGGCGTTGCGCTTCGCTAAGTAATGGCCAGTCACCCATTGAGCCGCAATACACCACGCCGCTCATTCCCAGATCCACCAGTTCACGGCCTTTAGCCACCAGGGCATCGAAATCGGGTTGGCGGTCAGCGCTGCAAGGGGTCATTAACGCCGGTATGCAGCCAGTAAAAATGTTATCGCTCATCGTTGTTCCTTTTCGTTTGGTGTTATCAGCTATACGGAGTTGGCGCTGGGTTCGAAAGTGGGGCAGGCGTGGTCATTGATTACGAGGCAGTGATTCCCCAGGCGAATGGGTCTTGCTCATCAATCAAAAGAGTGGTGTCGGCGCTCAGGTAGGCGCGACCCTTAATGTAGGGGCGAATGCGATCACCCTCCCATTCGTAGTACCCCTCAAACTGGCTGTCACAGATACTTGCCTGCACCCAGGTTGCGCCGGGCGCCAGCTTGCCATCCGCCGCCAGGCACGCCAGCTTGGCGCTGGTGCCAGTGCCACAGGGGGAGCGGTCATACGCCTTGCCAGGGCAGAGCACGAAATTACGGCTATCAGCCACGGCGTCATCGGCAAACAGCTCGATATGATCGATCAGGCCGCCGTCTTCGCCGGTAATGGCCGCAGCCTCCAGCGCCTGACGAACGGCCCAGGTGAAGTTAGTCAGCACTTCGACGTTGTCGAGGGTCAGTGATTGACCATGGTCGCTAATCAGGAAAAACCAGTTGCCACCCCAGGCAATATCGCCGTGTACCCGCCCGAAGCCTGGTACCTCCAAGGGCACTTGCTGGCGATAGCGATAGGCGGGCACATTGCGCACGGTAACGGCGCCGTCGTCATGCAGGGTTGCACTGATCGGGCCAACTGGCGTGTCGATTTTGTGATCGCCAGATGATATCAAGCCCAGGTGATGCAGGGAGGCCACCAGCCCTATAGTGCCGTGGCCGCACATGCCCAGATACCCGGTATTGTTGAAGAAGATGACCCCGCAGGTCGCATCCGGCGATTCAGGTGCACAGTAAAGCGCCCCCACCAGCACATCATGCCCGCGAGGCTCTAACATGCAGGCGCGCCGCCACTGATCATGGGATGTGCGCAGAGCGTCACGCTTTTCCGCCATAGTGGTGCCAGGCAGTAAGGGAAACCCCTCCATGACTAGCCTTGTCGGTTCACCCGCCGTATGGGAATCAATCACACGTATGCGTTTCATGGGGCACCTGCGGTTTTTGGATATAGGTGATTAATGGTGAAGATAGCAGCTTACCCGTCTATTCGCTGTTTTTTTATATCTTATACAATATTCAAAATTTGTTGTGAAGCCTAGACTGAGTGGCAGTGGCATGGCCTCGGCTAGATGGGTAGTCGAGCAAAAATCGGCGATAAACGCCTCTATCACTAATAAGTCATTGAATTTAAATAATTGTAAGTAAAATTTTAGTTTTTATGTCAATAAATTCTTGCAATGAATTTTTGTATATCTTATACCAAAAGAAGAGGCGGAAACTAATCACAGGACTTAGTGAGTTCGTGACTTACCCATTTTGGATGGCGCGATAAGCCTTTTTCAGGGAGATATAACTAAAAACTAATGCTTAGAAAGGTGAGCGATTATGAAAACAGATTTAAATACAAAGCAGTGGCTTTCTTGCGTTATAGCAGCAATAGCGCTTTCTTCTCCCGTTTATGCTGCCGACGTTGAGTGGCGAGTACCCACTTCAGTACCGGGAGGCTCACCGTTTTATGAAAACTTTCTTCAGCGGTTCGCTGACAATGCAGAGATGCTTACCGCAGGGAGAGTTGATATCAGGCCTTTTGGCGCAGGTGTGATTGTGCCTGCACTGCAGGTCTATGATGCGGTCAAAGAAGGCACCGTAGAGGCTGGTCATTCCACCCCTAGTTACTTAGTTAATCAAAATCCTATCAACGCAATTTTTGCTGGGTTTCCAGGCGGCATGGGACCACAGCCGTATATCAACTGGATTTACGAAGGGGGCGGCCAAGAAGCGCTGCAAGAAATTCGCGCTAGCGAAGGGCTGCATTCATTGATCGTGGGAATTGGTTCTACAGAAATATTTGCTCACTCCAACGTGCCCATTAACGGGCCTGATGACCTGGACGGCTTAAAGTACCGTACTTCCGGGCCGTGGGCTGAAGTTGTGCGGGAGTACTACAATGCGGTGCCTACCGTTGTGCCGCCCGGTGATATCTATACGTTGTTACAACGTAAAGGCGTTGACGCCATTGAATGGGCAACCCCTTCCAGCAATTATCCTGAAGGTTTTCATGAAGCAGCCCGTTACATCATCGTGCCCGGCGTGCATCAACCCACATTTCTATGGGAAGTCGTTGTTCGTCAGGATACATGGGATCAAGTGCCTGACGATTTAAAGCAGCTTATTGAGTCAGCTGCCAAATTGACGACCTACGAAGGCCTTAGCAATTTCTACCATAACGACCTAATCGCCATGGAAGATTACCGTGCCGGTAGAAACGAAGTGATCAGCTTGGACGATGGCTTTGTTGAAGAGCTATCGGAGAATGGTCGTGCTTGGATCGCTGCCCGGGCAGCGGCAGAGAGTGATGCTGGTAATCCAGCCATGGAAGAAATTTTAGAAAATTACCAAGCCTATCAAGCGCGCTGGAATGCTCAGAAAGACTACCTCATCACCGATTAATATAAACCTGCCAGGGGAAGGCACCTACGCCTTCCCAGGGAGTTATACATATGATCAATGTACCGATATGAGTGATGACTATTATGTTTTTTAATTTAGTGGATCAGCTGTCAAAAATATCGGCTTGGCTAAGTAAGTTGGCGCTCATTATCTTAGCGGTGGCGATGTTATATGAAGTAATCGCTCGCTACGTTTTTAATGCATCTACCATCTGGGCTTTCGATATCTCGTATATGGCCACAGGCATTGCGTTTATGCTCGGTGTCGCCTGGACAGCGCAGGTAGATGGCCACGTTAAAGTGGATGTTTTAAGCAGCCTTATGCCCAAACGTATTTCTCGTATTATCACGGGAATCGCTTATATCGTTGTGTTATTCCCCACCCTTTCGCTTGTCGCCTGGTTTGGCTGGAAAAAATCGCTATCAGCCTTCACAACCAATGAAGTTGAAATGGTCAGTACATGGGCACCTAAAATGTGGCCGTTTTACACCTGTATTGCCTTCGGCTTGACGCTTCTTGCACTACAAGTTCTGGTGATTGGGCTGCGTTCGTTTATTGATAATACCCATCATAATAAGGCCAACTAAATGGATACCATGACGGCTGCCCTGATGTTCCCAGGACTGTTCTTATTAATCTTTATGGGTATTCCTGTTGCTTTCTCACTGATTACCGTCTCATTAGTGGCTGGCTGGTTCGCCTTTGGGCCTATTATTTTTCAGCAACTTTACGGCAGTATTTATAGCGCTTCATCTAATTACGTTCTCTCCTCAATTCCACTCTTTGTGCTTATGGGCGCGATACTTGAGAAATCGGGTATAGCCAAAAACCTCTTCGATGCTATTCAAATGTGGATTGGTCGATTACCTGGCGGGTTGGCACTCACCACGATTGCCATGGCGGCCATATTTGCGGCGGCCTCTGGCGTCGTTGGTGCGGTAGAGATAATGATTGGATTAATGGCTATACCTGCCATGCGAGCTTACCGCTATAACAATTCGCTGATTGCGGGGACTATTTGTGCAGGCGGCTCTTTAGGCACGATTATTCCACCTACGGTCATTGTTGTCGTATATGCGGCGCTTGCTCAACTATCCATCGGCGCGTTATTTGCAGCGATTATTTTTCCCGGCATCTTGATGTTGTCTCTTTTCGCTCTTTATATCATTGGGCGTTGTTGGTTGCGGCCTCAAGATGCCCCTGCCGCTACGGCCGTTAATGATGATAAACCTCTTAGCATTAAAATCAGCATTACGCTTAGAGCTTTAGTGCCACCTTTGCTATTAATGTTTGCGGTACTTGGGTCGCTGTTGGGTGGTATCGCGTCACCCACAGAAGCTGCTGCCGTTGGTGTTGCTGGCGCAGTGATCCTAGCTGTCATCAATGGTGGAATCACCATGCCTTCATTGGTTGATTCTCTATCACTAACGGTGCGCATTACAGCTATGATTCTGCTTATTGTGGCTGGGGGCACGATGTTTACTGGCATCTTCGCAGTCAATGGTGGCGGCGAGATGGTGTCCGCAATAGCTAGTGGCTTGGGTGGTGGTACAACAGGTGTCATCCTATTTTTTCTAGCCGTCACTTTCTTACTGGGGTTTGTCCTTGACTGGACATCGATTGTTTTAATCTGCGTACCAATATTCACCCCTATCATCAAACAGCTGGGTATTGATCCTATTTGGTTTGCCACGCTAGTGTTGGTAACTATCCAAACTAGTTACCTGACTCCGCCTATGGCATCGTCAATCTTCTATTTAAAGTCGATTGCACCCAGCGATATTACCTATGGGCAAATGTGTAGAGGTGTCCTGCCATTTATCGCGGTGCAATTGCTAACACTGGCGGTGGTGGCATTATTCCCAGCAATGGCTACATGGCTGCCTGATAAGATAGTGGGCTTTTAAAGCTAAGTGCTACCGAAGGTGATCGGTGAGAAATTGCTTACCGATCACCGATAAATGTACTTACTCCATTAACCGATGTATTAAATCTCGCCATTCAAAGAAAATAAGGTGTATTTCTAGCTATACTGAGGACGCTGACTGTCCACCTTTGTGCAGAACAGCCCACCCAGGAGTCGGTTATGCCACGTTTATCCCGTCGGTTCGTCTTAGCATTGCCGTTTGCGCTTCCCGCCGTGTTGTCCGTCATGTTGCTTAAGTGGGTAGACACCGCCGCTGCGCAGGCTGACGTGTTAAGCGCCGAGGAATCAGACCCTAACCGGTTGGGCTGGATGCAGGGATTTCCGCCTGTTTCTGAACGGGTAATTGGCCAACCTGACTCCAATTACTTTAGCTTTCCTAAAATGCGCTGGACGGTGTGCCACTTCCGCGAATTGCTGCCCACTAAACAGGTAAGCCGTGGGTTAGGGTCACCTTCGCCGCTTACCTACGCGCTGGATGACGCCATCAACGGTGTGATGTTTACCCCGCTTGACGGTAGTGAACCCATGACGTGGCAGGCGTCGCTGAACGAGAACTACACTGATGGCCTGCTGATTCTTCATCAGGGGCAAGTAGTGTATGAGTACTACGCTGGCTGTTTAGATGAGGCGGGCCAGCACGGGGCAATGTCGGTGACTAAGTCGATGACCGGCCTGTTGGGGGAAATACTGGTAGCGGAAGGAGCGTTGGATGAAGAGGCGCTCGTCGGCGACATATTGCCAGAACTGGCCAATAGCGCTTTTGGCAATGCCACCGTGCAGCAGTTGCTAGAAATGACCACAGGCCTTGCCTATAGCGAAGATTACAGCGACCCCAATGCGGAAATTTGGGCTTACAACGCAGCGGCAAGCCCGCTCCTCAAGCCTGAAGGCTACTCTGGGCCACGCACTTACTATGAGTATTTAGCCACCGTACAGCCGGAAGGTGAGCATGGTCAGGTGTTTGGCTATAAAACAATCAATACCGATGCGCTCGGTTGGGTAATTGCGCGCACCACGGGCGAGTCAGTGACGTCGTTGCTGTCATCGCGAATTTGGCAACGCATAGGCGCCGAGCAGGATGGCTACTTTACCGTTGACTCCATCGGTACACCGTTTGCTGGTGGTGGTTTAAGTGCAGGCCTGAGGGATATGGCCAGAGTAGGACAGTTGGTGCTGAGTGAAGGTGTTATTGACGGAGAACGGCTATTTCCTGCTGCGGCGATAGAACGTATTCGTCAAGGGGGTGACAGGCAAGCGTTTGCCGCTGCAGGTTACCGCTATTTACCTGGCGGCAGTTACCGTGGCATGTGGTGGTCGCTGCATAACGACCATGGTGCATTCGCTGCCCGCGGTGTGCATGGGCAAACGATATACATCGACCCCACTGCCGAGATGGTAATAGTGCGCTTTGCATCACACCCGGTGGCAGGCAATGCCGCCAACGACCCCACCTCACTCCCAGCTTATCAGGCAGTGGCTGAGTATTTGTTGGAGAAAGCCCCTTAGGTCAGGGCTGCCCGCCGTTCCGTATCTTCATCATGTGCTATCATTGCAATCAATGATGTCAGTGTTAGCAATGAGGAGGGTGTGCAAATGGCAACTATAACGGTGCGCAATTTGGATGATGAACTCAAAGCGCAGCTCCGCGTTCAAGCGGCGAGCCATGGGCATTCTATGGAAGAAGAGGTACGGCTTATTCTTCGCAAGGCGTTAGTAAAGCCACAACAGGGTGGGTTGGGAAGTCGCATTCATCAGCGTTTTGCCGCTGAGGGCGAATTGGAATTAGCGTTGCCAAAACGTGAGGAAAAACCAAGAGCCGCGGATTTTGAGTCGTGATTATTCTTGACACCAACATATTGTCGGAATTGATGCGCCCTTCGCCCAATATGAGGGTAGTGAATTGGCTTAATGCTGAGGAGCCTCTCGGCGTCACGATAACCGCTATTACCGTGGCCGAAATTCTTTACGGCATTGAACGTTTGCCTGATGGCAAGCGTAAGCAGCGCTTTGCACAGCTAGCCGCCGAGATGTTTGAAGAAGACTTTACTGAACGTATTTTACCTTTTGATGAAGTAGCCGCTGCCTATTATGCAACGTTAGTTGCCGACAGCGAGCGTTCAGGACGGATAGTGCATTCTGCTGATGCTCAAATCGCCGCCATTTGTCAGCAGCACAAAGCCCAACTTGCCACCCGCAATGTGAAAGATTTCGAGCATTTAGGCATCTCCATTATTGATCCCTGGCGAGTCGAGTAGCGTCTTCAATGCTGACGAAGCACAGTGTTGCTAAACAATCTGTATCTACAGACCTAGAGAAGTAGTGGGCTTATCCGCCGCGCTTCCAGCCCATCAAATGGTACACCTTAGGCCAGCTCGGCCAGCCGTTCAGTGTATGCGTTTAACTTGCTGCTGGTTATCATTAAGCGACGGCGGGCGCGGGTCATACCGACGTACAATAGGCGAGTCTCTTGGGCATAGCGCTCTTCATTGTCGGCAAGTTCACCCACGCCACATAGCAGCACAGTATCAAACTCCAGCCCTTTACTACTCTGTCGGCTAAGCAGCACTACCTCATCGGCCATCGGGTCATACTCTCGTTTGGTGGCGGCATCTTGGAGACAGCGACTAGGAATACCCGCTTCCTGAAGGGCACTATGGAAGCGTTTACCTTGAGTGTTGTGGGCATAGATAATGGCAATACTGTTTAACTCGCTGCCGTCTTCACGCCAACGTTTCACGCAGTGAGCGATATAGCGAGCTTCGTCCTCTTTATTGTGGCGCAGGCGAAAGGCGGGAGTGGGGCCGCTAATACCCGCCACTTCTGGTTTAATCAGCGGGATATGGTCGTCGTCCGCATCGTGGGATTGTAGAAAGTCTTTAGCAAAATCGTAGGCGAAGGTAAGAATTTCCCGAGTATTACGATAGTTTAGCTTTAAGATAGTCGTTCGCCCACGCGCCTGAATGCCTGCTGTAGAGAGCGGAAATTTTAAAGACTGCTTCTGGTAAATTGATTGGGCATCGTCATAGAGAAGTAATAACGAGTTAGTGGTGGGGTCGATCATCTGTACTACAAGCTTTAGCCTAGCCTGTTCAAAGTCGTGGCCTTCATCAATCATTAACGCGCTGTATTGAGCACGAGGTATCCACCCCTCGTCGACTGCGTTAATCACGCTTTCTACCTGCCTTTCGTAAGCGGGCTTGCTGCCAGGCAGCGTTTTGATATCGTAGGTATCAAGCTGCCGCTTACACCACTCATGGAAGTGATGAACCTGCACTTTTTCCGCAATGCCTTTTTCGGCAATGAACTTGCGCAATCGAGCTGCAAGCGTAATGTTGAAGCACAGCACGAGCATTGGCTTTTGGACAGCCTGAGCCAAGTGCAGGCAGCGATAGCCTAAGATCAGTGTTTTGCCAGAGCCCGCCACCCCATGAATCACACGATGGCCATCGCCCATATTGCGTGCCAGCCGCTCTTGCTGAAGATCCATTACGCGTACGACATCCGGAATCATTTCAACAGCGTGCTGAGTATCTTCTTCGTCGTCAAAGAGATCTTGAGTTGGCGAGTCAATGCGTACTTCTGGAAACAGCTGCCAACGAATCCGATCAATTTGTGGTACGCTTAGCTCCCCGCCAAAGTTGTAATCAAACATACCCCACAAGCGCTGCTGAAATGCTTCTGGATCGGTCGTGGGGAGCATCTCATCTTTACAGATAAGCCGATGGGCGGGGAGTATTCGTTCCTGATCTTCTGCGCTGACAGCCTCATTCCACTGGCCACGAGTGATATTGGGAAAGACGACGCCGTGGCCATATGGGAAGCAAAGTTTACCCTTGTAGCGTGTGTTGGTTTGAGTAAGCTGAGGATCTCGTTCCAATTGGTTAATGGCGGTAAATGAACACTGCCGAGCTTGCTGCAAAGGGTTGCTAACGGTTTTGAGCCCTTCGTTTGTGACGATTTCCGCCCGTTCTGGCGTCATCGAACGCAGGGTGTCAATTTTCCAATCTTTGACTTCTAGAAAGAGCAGACCGCGACTAGGGTATAGCAGAATAAAATCCGGATATCGGCGCTGCCGCCCAATCGGAATGTCGTACCAAACTAGATAGTTATCTTCCAGGAGGCTTTCCAGCCGTTGACCAAAACGACGTTCGCCGCTGGTCATTCGGGTAATGGTGCTTAACGCTGGAAGGATGGTAGCCATATTGTAGTGTTCCGTAAAAGCGGTGTTGCCTGCTGCTTATTAGATGCGTGATCGCTAAATCATCTTAATAACAGAGTGAGCCCGGCACAACTAATTACCTCTTTATATCGCCTTCCATTTTGGTGCGGGATGACCAGCATGCTGGTTGCACCTTTCCAATTATTGATCCTTGGCGGGTTGATTAGCGTGTTCAAGTATCACGATACAAAGCGTTGCTGGTGATGGGCATTATGTTCAGTGGCGGGTTGGCTACGCTTACGCGGTACGCAAATCGGGCTGCCGCTTTCAGGGTCGTGGATGACATGGGCATCAAGGTCAAAGACGCGCTTGAGATTGGTTGCGGTAAAGACCTCGCTAGGTGCGCCGCTGGTGACGATACGGCCATCACACATCATCACTAACTGATCGGCATAGGCGGCGGCCAGGTTTAGATCGTGGAGTACCAGTAGTAGGGTGCGGCCTTTCTCGTGGGCCAGGCGCGAAAGCAGTTCCAGCAAATCTACCTGTACCTTCAGATCCAGAAAAGTAGTGGGCTCATCAAGCAGGATCAGGTCGGTTTGCTGGGCCAGCACCATGGCAATCCAGCAGCGCTGGCGCTGGCCGCCGGAGAGCGCATCGACGTTGCGCTCGGCAAACTCCGTCACGCGGGTATACGCCATGGCCTCACGAATAGCTTCTGCGTCCTGCTGAGCATTTTTCTGCCATAACCCTTGATGCGGAAAACGCCCCATTCCCACCAACTGCTTTACGCTCAGCCCCTCAGGCGCTACCGGGCCTTGGGGCAGAATTCCCAGACGCTTGGCGACCTCTCTCGTTTTGCTGCGATGGATATCCTTACCGTCCAAATACACATGCCCGCCACTAGGCATAAGCGTACGGGCAAGGGTTTTCAGCAGCGTCGACTTGCCACTGCCATTGGGCCCCAAAAGCACCGTGAGCTTGCCTTCCTCAATCGCAATGTCGACACCATCCAGTACACGTCGAGTGTCATAGCCCGCGTGCAGGGCTTCGCCCGTCAAGCGAGGTGGCTGATGAGAAGGCTGTGTCATGAATGTGCTCATTGGGGTTGTTTAAGCAGGCAGAACCGTAAGCCAAAATATTCTCATTTTCAATATTTGCCATTGCTCAGCACGAAATTGCTCATTACTTTAAACGTCGGCCGTAGAGGAAATGGGGGTAAGAAAGGGGGAGAAATAGTCTCGTTACCCTGAACACTTCGTTCCGCTTGAGTAGACCTTTGTGACTTATATGCATAAAATAATCATTATTATTTAGATGTAGATTACGTTTTCACGGTAAGGTTCACTCAAAAGCAGGGGGATAAAAACTAGATGTACACTAAGAAACGCCAGGTATTTTGGCCTACGGTGACACTCGCCGGTTTGGTAGCTGCCAGCCATGCTTATGGGCAGGAGTCTGCTTCTACAGAATCGCAAAGCGGCGCCAGTGATGCCGACTCGACCATGGTGGTGACGGCCACCCGCAGCCATAGCAAAGCGGGCCAAACACCACAGCGGGTTACGATCATTACCCGTGAACAGATCGAGCAGCAGCTGGCCATCACCGACGACCCGGGCCAGGTGCTTAGCAACCTGATTCCCTCTTATTCCCCCAGCCGCCAAAAGCTCTCCAACGCGGGTGAAACGTTCCGCGGCCGTGATGCCCTGTTCCTGATTGACGGGGTGCCGCAGTCCAACCCTTTGCGCGACAGCTCGCGGGATAGCTATACCATTGATCTTTCCATGGTTGAGCGTATTGAAGTGATCCATGGCGCCAGCGCCGAGCATGGTTTAGGCGCTACGGGTGGCTTGATCAACCTGGTGACCCGGCGTGCCGAAGGCGGAGGCATTAGCCAGCACGCAGGCATTAGCCTGACCATGGATGATGATCTCCAGTCGGATGGGCTAGGCAACAAGCTGGACTACCGCATTAGCGGCCAGCAAGGCGACTGGGATTTCGTTGCCGCAGCAACGCGTCAGGAGCGCGGGGTTTTTTACGATGGCAACGATGAGGTGGTCGGTATCGCCTACCCAGGCGAGCTGCAAAACTCGGAAAGCTACGATCTTTTCGGCAAGCTGGGCTACTGGATCGACGACAACCAGAATATCGAGTTCTCGCTGAACCACTTCGATTTGGAAGAGGGCAACGACTACGTACCGGTAGCCGGTGACCGCTCCGCAGGTGTTCCCACCACGGCACGCAAAGGCCGTCGTGACGGCGAGCCTGGGTTCAACGAAGTGACCTCGGCGCGGCTTTCCTACTCTCACGCTGACTGGTTTGGCAACGAGCTGGATGCCCAAGTGTATCGTCAGCGCTTCCGCGCACGCTTTGCCACTACGCCATTTTTCCCTTATCTGGATAGTGCAGGGGATACCCAGTATGACCAGACACGCAATGAATCTGACAAAACGGGCGCCAAATTCACCTTAAACCGTGACGGTATGCTGGACGACCGTTTGGGGGTGACGGTTGGTTTGGACGTATTGGAAGACGAAACAAGTCAAATGCTGGTGCATACCGGGCGTACCTATGTGCCGGAAAGCCGCTATCGTAATTTGGCGCCTTTCCTGCAGGGCCAGTTTAAGCTCGCGGATCCTCTCACGCTGCATGCCGGGGTGCGTCACGAGCATGCTGAGCTTGAGGTAGATACCTTTCAAACCATCGACCGCAGCAATATTACTCAAGACAACGTTACCGTTGATGGCGGCAAACCCAGCTTCGATGAGACGTTGTATAACGTCGGCTTAACCTATCAAGCAACCGATTGGGCTCAGCTGTATGCCAACTACTCGGAAGGGTTTGGCATGCCTGACGTGGGACGGGTGCTGCGCGGCATTGGCACGGCGGGCCAGGATGTGGATACCCTGCTGCAACTTCAACCTATTGTTACCGATAACCGAGAAATCGGCGCGCGTTTTGACTGGGATGGTTACGGGCTAGAGATCAGCTACTACGAGTCCAACTCGGATTACGGCCAGCGGCTTACCGAGCAGAATGGCACCTGGGTAGGCAGCCGTGAGAAGACCGAGATCCAAGGCGTTGAGATTACCGGCGACATGCAGGTGGCGGACAAGCACGATCTATCGCTCTCCTATGCCCACACTGAGGGCAAGTCAGATCAGGATGGCGATGGCAGTGTGGATACCAAACTCACCGGTATCAATATCGCCCCAGATACGCTCAAACTGGGCTGGAGCGCTACCTGGAACGACCGCGTTTCCACGCGCTTGCAGGGTAGTTACTACTTCGATCGCAGCGTCGATAATCCTGCGCTTGATTTTGACGGCTATGGTCTAGTGGATGCTTCTCTGGCTTATCGCCTGCCCACCGGCAGGGTGTCAGTGGGTATCGAAAACCTCACCGATGAGGATTACCTCACTTACTACTCTCAAGCCGCACGCATCAGCGATGAGTACTACTTCACTGGGCGAGGCCGCACTTTCACGCTGGGGTACCAGCTGGATTTCTAGTCAGCCGCTTTCTATTTTCTATGTTTTGTGCTCGATACTGTTTGGCGGCGCCTTTGGGGCGCCGCTTTTTTTCGTCAATTCGCGCTAAAAGCGAGCTCGCGATCTATGCAGTAAATAAACGAAGAAGGGCGCGCCTATTCCGGCAACAAAGATGCCCGCAGGCAGGTCTTTGGGTAAAAACGCTACCCGGCCCAGCAGGTCGGCGTAAAGCACAATCAAGGCGCCGACCAACGCTGATGTAGGCACCAGGCGTGCCATGTTTCGCCCCACCAGCTTGGCCGCCAAGTGGGGCGCAATTAATCCCACAAAGCTTAAGCCACCGGCAAACGCCACCGCGGCGCCTGCCAGCGCCACGCTGCAGGCCAGCAATGCTAATCGGCTGCGCAAAATCGCCACTCCAAGCCCTTCGGCAACGCTATCACCCAGGGCCATGGCATCCGCATGGCGGGCGAAGAGTAGGCTGATAGGCACCGCGACGACTAACCACGGCAATAGGCCCCACACATCGTCCCACTGCGCCGCATAAAGGCTGCCGGTTAGCCATACATAGGCGGTCATAGCGGCAGAGTCATCGCTGATCACGATTAATAGTGTGGTGCCAGCGCCCATGGCCGCCGCCAGGCCAATGCCGACCAGCACCATGCGCGATGGGCTAATACCGTTTTTCCAGGCCAGGCTAACCACCAGCAGTGCAGAAACCAGTGCTCCCAGCATGGCGGCAACGGGCAGCCAGTGAATGCTAAGGGTCGAACTCAATAGGGATAGGAACACCACCGCCGCCAGCGCCGCACCGCTGGTAATGCCGATCACATCCGGGGAGGCTAGCGGGTTACGCACAATGCTTTGCAGAATCGCCCCCGCTATTGCCAGGGCGGCACCGACCAGTATTGCTAGCGCGATGCGCGGAAGGCGCAGCTCCCAAATAATAAAGGCGATATCGCTGTTTTGCGGGGCCGTTAGTGCGTCTAGCACCTGCAGCGGTGGTGTGGGAAAACTGCCTAGACAGAGGGACAGTCCAGCGCTTACTAGCAATAAAAGGCTTAGCATCAAAAGGCGACGTAGTAAGCGATTACTGTCGTTTTTTGCCGTGCTATTGAGGGTGGACGTAGCGTTTGCTCTCATTGGCCAGCCATCTTGCGTCGTGCCAGATAGATAAAGAAGGGCGTGCCGATCAGCGCGGTCATCACCCCAACCGGGATCTCCTGGGGTGGCATTAAAAAGCGCGAGCCAAGATCGGCCAGTAGCAGCAAACAGGCACCCAATAGCGCGCAGGCAGGTAGCAGCCAGCGATGGTCGATGCCAAATATTCCCCGCGCCATATGGGGCACAATCAAGCCGACAAAACCGATCATGCCCGCCAGCGCCACGGAGCTACCCGCAAGCACAATCACAATCAGTCCTAGCAGCAGCTTGATGGTGGTGGCCTGCATGCCGAGCCCCGTGACCATGTCATCGCCCAGCAACAGCGCATTGGCGTGACGTACCAGCAGTGCGCTGAGCAGCAGTGCTCCACCAAAAAGCGGCAATAAGGGCGCTACCAATGAAAGATCGCGGCCCGACACTGAGCCCGCCAGCCAATAAAGCACGCTTTCAAAACTTTGCTGGTCAATGACCAGTAGCCCTTGGCTGAACGACACAAACATTGCCGTCACTGCTACACCTGCCAGCACGACCCGCAGCGGTGAAAGCTCACCGTGGCGGCCGCGGCTAAGCATTACCACCAGTATGGCCGCAACGAGTGCCCCCAATAGCGCGGCCCACACGTAGTGAGCGGGGGTGTGCAGCGGCAATAGCGAAACTGCCACTACCACAAAAAACATCGCGCCTGCATTGATGCCCAGAATGCCCGGCGACGCCAGAGGGTTACGCGTCATGGTCTGCATTAGTGCGCCCGCAATCGCTAAGCTGGCGCCCACCAGAGCGGCAATCACCGCACGGGGTAAGCGTTCGGTTAAAAGAATGATGTGGGCGATGTTGGTGGGGTCGTAATGGGCGAACGAACCGAATAGAGCGGAGAGGGGGATCTCCGTTGTGCCTAGCATCACGCTGGCGAAAAAGGCGCTTAGCGCCAGCAGCGTGCCAAGTAGCAGGCCAATACTTTTTGCGGCAGCACTGTTTAGCATGACGTAGGCTCCCCACGGCCGGAGGAGCGAGGCAGGCAAGCCTGATGCGACGCCGCTTCGGGTTGCAACAGCCCATAGTGGCTATACAGATCATCCAGCATGGCGTTGGCCGCCAGTATGCCACCCCCCATCATCCAACTCACCGGCTCCACTTCAAATACGCGTCCGCTTTGTACCGCTGAGAGCTGTTGCCAGAGAGGGTGGGAGGCCCAGCGTTGGTAATTATCTGCAATAGAGGGGTCATCGGGCTCAAGCAGAATAAAGAGGGCATCGGCATCCAGCACCGGAATGTTTTCAGTACTGGAAAGCTTCATTCCCCAACTCTGGCTTTGCAGTGTATCGGGTTGCTCAAAACCCAGCTCATCAAGGATCGAGCCGGCAAAGCCGCTAGTATAGATACGCACGTGGTCGCTTTTAAACCGCACCACGGCCACTTTTTGCGGCCACTCGCTGCCCAACCGGGTGGCAATCTGCTGGCGAAAGTCGGCGACACGATCATCCCATTGCTCAAGCAGCTCATTCGCCTGCGCTTCGCGGCCAGTGGCACTAGCCACCATCGTGAGCGTGGTTTTGAAGTTAAACACCGTAGGTGCTGAAACCGTGGGGGCGATGGCCTCCAGTAGCGGCGCTATTCGCGCATGGCGAAAGTCGCTGGCAATGACCAAGTCAGGATTCAACCAGGCAATCTTTTCCAGGTTCGGTTGGGTTTCCAGCCCCACATGTTCGACGCCAGCCAACGCATCGCGCAGGTAGCGGTACATGGGTTTTTCCAGCCATGAATCGACGACGCCAATAGGCGTCAGTCCAAGGGCTACGGCGCTGTCGGTCGCCCCCTGGTAAAGCGTCACAATACGTGGCGGTTCCGGGGGGCTGCTTGGCGTGTTAGCGGCTGCCATTAATGGCAGTAGCGCCGTCAGCGTTAACAGCAGCACACTCATAAAAACCCGCTTGCGATGGGTGTGTGCTTTTAACATTAATGTCACTTTACGATTGGCTCGGATTTAAGAGCCGGGATGATGGCATGACGTAAAAGCTAATGCAAAGCATTACCAAATGAAGGCCGCGACCTCCACCATCCCAAATACCGCGACGCCGGCCGCGACTGGCCAGCCCAGTGAGCGTACCCGCGACCACACCAGCAGCGTGATGGAAAGCCCGATGGCGGTGGCGATCCAGGAAATAGCGCTTGGGTTAACCGGCACAATGGACACCCCCAGCACGGCGGCAATCATCAGCGGGCCGAGAATACCCAGCCACTGGGGCATGTTATTAAGGCCGCTTTCGCTGTTGAGGCGGCGCTGCATCCATAGAAACGGCACTACCCGCATCAACAACGTGCCAATGGCAGAAACCGCGACCGCTAGCCAGAGTGCAGTACTCATGATTCACGCCTCCTGCTGGTGGTGAATTTTACCGTATAGAACTGCATGGAGTAGAAGCACAGCGCGCCGCAGGCGGCGGCTAAGGGAATCGCCACGTTGCTCCAGCCGACCAGGGTCAAACACAGCGCCGCTAAAATGGTGCAGCCCATGGCGACTGCCCAGCGCTTATCGGTAAAGCGCGGCGCTACCATGGTCAAAAACAGCGCGGGCAGCGCGAAGGGCATAATCTCACCCAGCAGCGGCCAGCGGGCGGTAAAGGCCTCACCGGCGGTAGCCCCCACCGCGGTGCCAATTATCCAGGCGCCCCAGGCCAGCAGTGATGCGCCCAAAAACCAGCTAAAACGCTTTACCTCGGGCAGTTGGGGCAGCCGGGTTAGGGCTAGTGCAAACACCTGGTCGGTGAGGCCGTGCATCAACCAGGGCCAGTGGCGGCTGCGCGGCAGTAGCGCCGCCAGGTTAGGGCCGTACACCACATGGCGCACGTTAATCAGCAGCGTCATCGCTACCACCAGCCACAGCGGTGCGCCGGTGGCGATCATACCGACAAACAGAAACTGCGAGGCCCCGGCGTAAATCAGCGCTGAAATAGCCGTGGCCTCCAGCGTGCTGAAGCCTGCCTGGGTGGCGACTAAGCCGAATGACAACGCCACTGGAATGTAGCCGCCCAGTAGTGGGATGGCCTCACGCACGCCCTGCAGCGCGCTACGAACGGGAGAGTGGCTGGCAGCTTGGCTCATGATGCTTGGCCTTCTGCACCATAGGTGATGGTCATCATCAAAGTGGCCTCCGCTTCGTGGGTACGGTAAAAGTGCGGTTGGTCGGCGGCAAAGGTGATGGCCTCTCCCGGTGTCAGCACTGTGGTGGCGCCCTCTGGCCCCGCTTCCAGCCAGCCGCTAATCAGCGTGAGTGATTCACGGGTGCCGGGGGTATGGGCTTCAGCATGACGCAATGTATGCGGTGCGCAGCGCATCCAGTAAGCGTCTACCTGGGGGGTATCCTTGCCTTGATCGATTAAGCGCACCTGCACGCCATCTTCACCCAGCGGCACGTTGATTGGCGCTACCAGGGTGCCGAAGGGCACATTGAGCTGCACCGCCAGCCGCCAAATGGTATCCAGGGTTGGGTTGCCGTTGCCCTGCTCAAGGCGACACAGGTTGGATTTGGCAATCCCCGCCTCATTGGCCAACTGCGACAGCGACCGGCCCCGCTCAAGGCGAAGTGCTTGAAGGTGTTGGCCTAGGGTGTTGAGTGAAAGCTTATCCATCTTTTTATCTCGCGTTCCTTTTAGAGAACGTTCTATATAAAGAACGTTAGCCTGTCAATGATTGTGACAACCGCTTCCAGTGGCACTCTTTATGCATGACCTTTAGGTTGGCTGCTGCGAGGAAGCGCAATGCGTTCATTGGCAATGCTCAAACCGGTTAAATCGATCCTATACAGCGTGGCGTTACTGCTGCTAGGCAACGGTTTGTTGAATACGCTGCTAACCCTGCGTGGAACGGGGGAGGGCTTCTCCAGCGCGGTGCTGGGGATAATTATGTCCGGCTACTTTGTTGGCTTTATCTGCGGTACTTGGGTTAGCGGACGCTTAATTCGGCGCATGGGGCATATCCGTACCTTTGGCTTCTGTGCCTCTATTTGTGCATCGGTGGCGCTGCTGCACCTGGTGTTTATCAACCCCTGGGTATGGCTACCGTTGCGGGTGATCTATGGGCTTTCGTTTATCACCTTGGTGACCGTGATTGAGAGCTGGCTGAATAGCCAAGCCGCCAGCCATGAGCGGGGGCGTATTTTTGCCGTCTATATGGTGGTCAATTTGGGCGCTCTGGCCACGGCTCAGCAGCTCCTGCGTCTCTCTTCACCCGACGGGTTTTTACTCTTTGTGGTGATCGCCATTTTGATCAGTTGGGCGCTGCTACCCATCACCATGACCCGTCGTGTGCAGCCCAAAATACCTGAGCGGCCCAAAAGTAGCCTGAGCGCGTTGTTAGGCTTTGCGCCATTGGCGGTGGCTTCCGCCGCGTTGTCGGGTCTTGCCATGGGCGCATTCTGGTCGATGACCCCGGTGTACGCCACTCAGTTGGGGTTTGATATTGGTGGGGTCGGGCTGGTGATGAGCGTGGCGATTATTGGCGGCGCGCTGCTGCAGATTCCCATCGGGCGCTTCTCCGATAAACACGACCGCCCTAAGGTCATGATCTGGGTGGTGCTGCTCGCGGCCTTAATCGCAGCGGCCATGCCCTTTGCGCCCAGCCACGAGGTGCTGCTGGGGTTCTATTTTATCTGGGGCGGTTTGGCGTTTTCCCTTTACCCGCTGGCGGTAGCGCAGTTGATTGACCAGCTCCACCCGGATGAAATTGTCTCCGGCTCGGCGGATATGCTGGTAATGCACGGGGCTGGCTGCGCCGTGGCGCCGATAGCGGCGGGGTCGCTGATGAGCGCAGTGGGAGGTCATGGCTTGCCGCTCTATATTGCTTGCGTGTTCACCTTGCTAGGTATCTACGCGCTCTATCGCCGCCGCCGCATTAGGGCAGTGGTCACGCATACCGCACACTTTGAGCCGATGGTGCAAAGTAGTGCAGAGGTATTGGAAATGATCTTCGATGATACCCAGCGTGACTTATTTGATGACCCGAGTTTCTATGAAGAGGATGAACGGGAGCGTTTGGCGGGGCTTGTTAAAACATCCACTCGTTAATGTGGGAAAGTACTAGGTAAAAGTACTGGGGAAGCGGCTTTGATGAGCAGCCACTCCCCTGGGTGAATGCTTAAGCGCGCTTCGCCTCTTGCGACTGGCAAGCGGCAGCAGTGAACAGCACATCGGTAGAGGAGTTGAGGGCGGTTTCGGTGGAGTCCTGTACCACGCTGATCACAAAGCCAATCGCCACCGCCTGCATGGCCACTTCCGTGGGAATACCGAACAGGTTGGCGGCCATGGGAATCAGCATCAGTGAGCCGCCCGCCACGCCTGAAACGCCGCAGGCCGCCAGCGCTGAAACCACGCACAGTAGCAGCGCCGTGGGGAAGTCGACGCTAATGCCCAGCGTATGAGTGGTCGCCAGAGTGATCACGGTAATGGTGATGGCCGCACCACACATATTGATCGTCGCGCCTAGCGGAATGGAAATGGAGTAGGTGTCAGGGTCGAGCTTCAGGCGGCGGCAAAGCTCCAGGTTCACCGGGATATTCGCAGCCGAGCTACGGGTAAAAAAGGCGGTAATCGCGCTGCCGCGCAGGCACGTAAACACCAGGGGATAAGGGTTTTGCCGGGTGGTGAAGTAAACCAGCAGCGGGTTGCTCACTAGCGCGACAAACAGCATGCAGCCCACAATCACACCCAGCAGTTGGGCGTAGTTGAGCAACGCCGCAACGCCGGATTCTGCCAGCGTGCCTGCCACTAAACCAAAGATACCCAGCGGCGCTAAACGAATCACCAGTGTCACAATGCGGGTGATCGCTGCAGATAAATCGCTCAATGCTTGGCGGGTGGTATCGCTAGCTTGGCGCAGGGTCATACCAAGGCCGATAGCCCAGGCCAAAATAGCGATAAAGTTAGCCTCCATGAGTGCACTAACCGGGTTAGCCACCGCATTCAACAGCAGGTCGCGTAGAACGCTAAAAATATCCCCGGGCGGGTTGCCGTCAACTTGCCCCAAATCTAACGTAAGCTCCGTGGGAAACACGAAGCTGGCTGCCACCGCAATCAGCGCGGCGATCAGTGTACCTACCACATAGAGCACCAGCACGGGGCGAATGTGGGTGGGTTGGCCTTTCTGATGAGCTGAGATCGCTGCGGCTACCAGTACAAACACCAAAATGGGCGCCACCGCCTGCAAAGCAGCGATAAAGAGCTGGCCAAGCAGGGCCACATCGCTTGCAATGTTTGGCGCAAACAGGGCGAGCAATACCCCGGCAACGATACCGATTAAAATTTGCGGGATAAGACCCAGCCGTATAAGTGGCCGGAAAACGGTGCGGGCGGTGGCGATCATTGCGCAACTCTCAGGTAGTAAAAGGTGGGTGACGTTGCGGCGTTTAGCCGCTAACGCGCCTGAAAGGGGCGATATTCTACCAGCTACAAGCATGACGCGGGTGGCTGGAGAAAAAAACGTGCAGCCTATGTACTTAGCACGCAACTTGCTGTTTACTTTAAAAAAAGACCAGGGAACTTTCCAATGAAAATTAGAACGTTGTTATTTGCGCTTGTTGCGCTATGTGCTTCATCGCTGGCGATGGCCGCTGACTACTATGTGGATATCACCAACCGAACGGGTTACACCATCTACTATATGTACGTGAGTCCAGGGGACTCGAAGAGCTGGGAAGAGGACGTGCTGGGTAAAGATGTATTAATGAACGGCGATACCCAGCGAGTGACGCTAACGGGCTATACCAACCCCTATTTCGATATTCGCTTAGTTGATGAGGATGAGGACAGCTATACCTTCTGGAACGTGGATGTCTCAACAGAGGACATTATCGTCACGCTGGATCACTTGGATTAACGTCTGCATTCACGCAATAAAAATGCCCCTGCCTCATCAGAGGGCAGGGGCATTAGTCAATGATGCTTGTTGCCTTGGCGATCTAGCCTCTAGTTCAAGCAGCCACGACCTCAAGAGCCGCAGGAGTGGATTTTTGCGGTTTTCTGATGATTTCGTCGTTATCCGCAAATAGCTCACTGCTGCCAATCATCTCAGTATACCCTCGCTGTGTTAAAGCAAGCACCTCGGGTGACGTACCCCACTTCATCAGCATCTCATCCAGCACTTGCTCGGCTTTTTCAGCCTGGCCCCAGTGGGTAAGTAGTTGGGCAATGGCGTAGTCGCACTCGGGAGTGTCGAACAGTTCATCCTTGATGTCTTGAATGGCGATGTTAAGACCCGCCTGGGAAAGGTCGCTTGACGTTTCGTTATGCATATCACGGCTCCGTGTGATTGCTAATGGGACGGCGGTTAAGCTGAGATAACCGCCTGAATTTGAGTTGTACGTGTGTTGTACGAACCGAGCTTAATATAGCCGTGAGTGAGAAGCAAATGCGAAAAGGCGGCGGCAAAGGTTTATTGCACCGCGGTTGTATTTGGCTTGATAAATACCTCGAACGGGTGCTGTTTGCCATCAGTTACAACTAAAGTTGTTAGACTTTGGTTGTAATTAATGGCAAATCACTGGACTAATTGCCTATTGCAGTTAATAAAGGGCGCCAAAGGAGGTTCCGTATCGCCCATCATGCGGCATATGTATCGGAATGTTGATCCTCGATTTGTTCTTTTCACTCTGACCGTAAGTGGCGCAAATTGTATGCATAAAACTGCCCTGATGACGGTATGGGATCAGCTATGGCACTCCCACTACCAAGCCAAAAATCTATTGATGTGCGCGCTGCCGACGGGCGGGGCCGCTAACGCCGCGGCTTCGAATACCAAGCGTAACCCTTCCCCTCAACCTAAGCCTCCTGCCTATACCACGCCGCAGAAGATTGGCCTGCTGCTTGGCCCACTGCTGTTCGCCTTTGTGGTGATGTTCTTTCACCCTGAAGACTTAAGCTTTGAAGGGCGCATGGTGCTCGCTACCACTCTGTGGGTGGCCGTATGGTGGATCACCGAAGCTATTCCTATCCCCGCGACTTCGTTGCTGCCCATTGTGCTACTACCGATTACCGGCGCGTTGGATGGCAATACCGTCACGGCCGCCTACGGTAACCCAATTATTTTCCTGTTTCTGGGCGGTTTTATGATCGCGCTGGCAATGGAAAGGTGGGATCTCCACAAGCGTATCGCGCTGTCGATTATCGCCGTGCTGGGCACCAGTATTAATAGCATCGTGTTTGGTTTTATGGCCGCGACCGGCTTTTTGTCCATGTGGGTCTCCAACACAGCGTCGGTGATGATGATGCTGCCGATTGGTACCGCTATCGTCTACCAGGTGAGCCAAGAGCTGGCAAAAAGTGACGGCGACCACAGTGCCGAAATCGATAAGTTCAGCAAAGCGCTGATTTTTGGTATCGGTTACGGCGGTACCATTGGGGGATTGGGCACGCTAATCGGTACCCCACCGAATATCATTCTCGCTGCCATTGTGAATGAACTGTTTGGCATCGAGATCTCCTTTGCCGGTTGGCTCATGTTTGCTTTTCCCGTCGTGCTGGTGTTGCTGTTTAGCACCTGGCTACTACTAACGCGGGTATTTTTCCGTATCGAGTTTAGTCACCTGCCGGGCGGGCGAGAGCTGATTAACAAAGAAAAAGATGCCTTGGGTAACACTAGTTTCGAAGAGAAAGCGGTACTGGCGGTGTTTTTGTTCGCTGCCTTTATGTGGATCACCCGCTCGTTCTTGTGGCAGGGGCAGATCATCAATATCCCCGGTATCAATGACACCATGATCGCGATCGTCGCTGCGCTGCTGCTGTTTTTGATCCCCTCCAAAAACAAAGGCGGCTGCCTGCTGGGCTGGGACGTGGCGAAAGATGTGCCTTGGGGCATTCTGCTGCTGTTCGGGGGTGGTTTGGCGATTGCCGCAGGCTTTGGCTCTTCCGGCCTGGCGGAGTGGATCGGCGGGCAAATGAGCGTGCTGGAAGGCGTCAACTTTTTGCTAGTAATCTTGCTGGCGACCGGCATGGTGCTGTTCCTGACTGAAATCACCTCGAATACCGCAACGGCCACCATGATTCTGCCGGTGCTGGCGTCACTGGCACTGGCGCTGGATATCCATCCTTTTGTACTGATGGTTCCAGCCGCGATGGCTGCTAACTGTGCCTTTATGCTGCCTGTAGGTACCCCGCCTAACGCGATTATCTTCGCTACAGGTAAGATCACAATTTTAGAGATGGTGCGTACCGGCTTCTGGATCAACATCATTGCAATGCTGCTGATTGTGGCAGCGGTATATTTCATGCTGCCACTTATGTGGGGGGTTGACCTCACCAGCTACCCTGACGCCTTCCGTCGTTAGTAAGATTTTATAGCATTGCCTAGCCCCGCCCATGTGCGGGGCTTTTTTATGCTGAAATGGAGTTTTGTGAGTAGATAGCGTATCGGGTTGTTATCATGCCGATACACTATTTTTGCTGAGCCTGTTATGCGTCTACTTCACACCGCCGATTGGCACCTGGGGCGGCTGTTCCACAACCTTTCGTTGCTGGATGACCAGCGCCATGTGCTCGACCAACTTATCGAGATTATCGACCGGGAAAACGTCGATGCGGTGCTGATCGCGGGCGATATCTACGACCGTTCGGTGCCGCCTGCGGCGGCGGTAACGCTGTTGGATGAGGTACTCCATGCGCTCTGCGAGGAGCGCAAGCTGCCGGTGATCATGATCTCGGGCAACCACGACGGCGCCGAGCGGCTTCGTTTCGGCGCGCGTCACCTACGCCAGGCCGGGCTGCATATCCTTTCTGACTTAGCTGATTTTGCCACCCCCGTCACGCTGGCGATTAAGGGCGTTGAAGTCGATGTGTTCGGCATTCCCTACGCCGACCCTGAGCATGTGCGCAGCCAGTTTAACGTTGAGGTACGCGATTTTGACGGCGCCCACCGCTACCTGGTCGAGCGCATCGAAGAGCAGCGTCACCCTACACGCCCCTGCATATTGATGAGCCACTGCTTTGTGGATGGTGGCAGCGCCTCGGACTCTGAACGCCCGCTGACCCTGGGCGGCGCCGAAAGCGTCGCTTGGGAGCCTATGGAAAGCTTTGATTACGTCGCGCTTGGCCACCTTCACGGCCCCCAGTACCGCGGTGGCGAGCATATTCGCTACAGCGGCTCGCTGCTCAAGTACAGCTTTTCCGAAGCCAGCCAGCGCAAAGGCGTGACGCTGGTGGATCTTGATGCGAGCGGCGTCACCCAGATCGAGCAGATCCCCCTCATTCCCAGTCGCGAAGTACGCGTACTGGAGGGCGGGATCGATGCGTTAATTGCCCAGGGGCGAACGGACGCGAATGCCGATGACTACCTGCTGGTGCGGTTAACTGATCGCCACGCCATTCTCGACCCCATGGGCAAGTTGCGCGAGGTGTATCCCAACGTGCTGCATCTCGAAAAGCCCGGGATGCTGGATGCCCGCGGTAATCAGCAGCTTGACCGAGAGCGGCTGAAGTTCAGCGCACTGGATATGTTCAGTGACTTTTTCGCCCAAACCAGCGGTGAGCCCATGACTGACCAACAAACCGAGGCGATAAGCGAACTGATAGGCGAGCTTAGCCGTGACGAAGAGGCTCAGGGATGACACCGCTAACCCTCACCATGCAGGCGTTCGGGCCTTTTGCGGGCAGTGAGACCATCGACTTCACCGCCCTGGGCAGAAGCCCACTGTTTTTGATTAATGGCCCTACCGGCGCCGGTAAAAGCTCGATTCTCGATGCCATCTGTTTTGCGCTTTACGGCCAAACCACGGGCAATGAACGCGACCCGGCGCAGATGCGCTGCGACCAGGCTGATGCTTCGCTGCTAACGGAAGTGATGCTGGATTTTCGCCTGCGCGGCGTGGATTACCGGGTTCGCCGGGTGCCCCAGCAGGAGCGCCCCAAGGCCCGCGGCGAAGGCACGACCACCCATAATGCTGAAGCCCAGCTGTGGCGCTTGAAGGGCGGAGGCGAGGTAGACAGCTGTTTGGTTGCGCGTAAGGTCAACGATGCCACCGCCGAGCTGCAAACCCTGATCGGCCTGGATGCCAACCAGTTTCGTCAGGTGATGGTGCTACCCCAGGGTAAGTTCCGCGAACTGCTGCTGGCAGGCTCCAAAGAGCGCGAAGTGATTTTTTCCCAGCTGTTTCAAACCCAGATTTTTCAGCGCATCGAAGAGCGTCTGCGAACCCAGGCCAATCAAATCGAGCGGGCAGTGAGTGATCATCGCCAGCATATCAGTGGCATCCTCGCCGGGGGCGAGCTTGAGAGCGAAGCCGCGTTAGCGCAAGAGCTTGAAGCGCTGACACCCCAGGTAGACCAAGCGCGGCAACGCTTTGAAACCGCGCAGCAGCAGCGCCGTAGCGCCGAAAAACAGCGCGATGAGGCGCTGGCGCTGCAGCGTCAATTTGAGGCCCGCGATCGGCTGGCGGCGGATAAAGCCCGCCATCTTGAGCAGCGCGCTCACATAGAAAGTACTCAGGAGCGTTTAGCGCAAAGCACCCACGCCCAGGCGCTGCGCCCCCATAGAGCGGCCCTAGACCAAGCACAGCAGGCGCTAACCACCGCCGAGGCCGATCAGCGACAGGCGCAAGCCGAATTAGCCACTCAACGTACTCACGCCGAACAGGCGCAGCAGGCGTTAGAAGTAGCACGCCAGCGTCAGGCAGAGCTCCCCACGCTCCGTGAACGGCATCGCCAATTGGGCGAATTTATTCATAAAAGCCAGCAATTAAGCGAGTTGCAGGCGCGTTTTCAAACGGCGCAGGCCTCCTGGCAACAAGCCGATAGTGCGCTCAAGCGTGATGAGGCGCAGCTAGATAGCATTCGTCAGCAGGGCGAAGCGATCGGCGTTAATCTGGAGCGCTTACAAACAGAGTATCAGCAGCTGGCCAGTGCCCCCGCTGAGCTAAGCCGCCATAACGACCTGCTGACCCAGCGCCAAGAGCTGGATGAACTCACCCGGCAAGCGCATGAGTTAACCAGGCAACAGCAGCAGGCGACGGAGGCACTCAACCGCCAGCAAAGCGAAGCAGAGCGCGCGCAACGCCACGCCACTGAGCAGGAGATGCGCTGGCACCAGGGGCAGGCCGCGCTGTTAGCGCTTACTCTTGAACAGGATGTGCCCTGCCCGGTGTGTGGCAGCCTGGAGCATCCAGCCCCAGCGGTTGATAGTGCCAACGTGGTCAGTCAGGCGCAGGTTGAAGAAGCCAGGATGGCGCAAGAGCAGGCCCGCCAAGCACGTCAGGGTGCCGAACGTCATCACCATCAGCTCACTCAGCAGATTAACTACAATACAGAACAGGCCCAGCGGCTTGCCCAACAGTTGGGCGAGTGGGCTAGTCAACCGCTGGCTGAGCTGCAAAATGCCTGCGAAGGCTTGCGCCGCCAAGTGCAGCGCCGGGAAAGCGTTGAACGTGAGATTAGCCAGCAGAACACCGCTCGCGAAGCGCTGCGCCGTGAGTGGGGCGCGCTGGATAAGCAGCTTAAAACCCAGCGTCCCGAGGTGGAGAAGGCGAAGGAGGAGGCGTTGCGCCTGGAGAGTCAGCGCGATCAGCTGAGCCAATCGCTGCCTGAAGATGCTCGCGACCCTGAGGCAATGCGCCGAACCCTCACTGAGCTTGAACACCAGATCGCACAGCTCGAAAAAGCCTGGGAGAGCGCCCAGCAGATGCTCTCGACCAGCCAAACACAACTAGCGCGGGCGGAAGAGCAGTTACGCGGCGCGAACGAGCGAATCGAACGTAGTGAGCAGACGCTAAAGCAGGTGCAAACAGAGTGGCAAACTGCCCTGCAGGCTAGCCCCTTTGGTGATGAGGCGGCGTTTCAGGCTGCGCAGTTGGATGATGCTCAGCGGCAAGAGTTGACTCGCCAAGTAGAGGTGTACCAACGCCGCCTGGCCGAGCTTGAGGGTGCGCTGGAGAACTACCAAGCCCAGCTTGCGGAAAAAACGCCGCCAAATATGGCCGCGCTGAACAGCCTAGCCGAGTTGGCCCAGGTCGAAGAGAACGCCCAGCTAGAGGCGTGGCGAGGACTCGATGGAAGGCTGTCCACACTGCGAGGCATTCGTCAAAAGCTTGCGACTGCCCACACGGCGCAGGCAGAGCTCGAAGCCCAGTATCAGCTGTGGGGCACGCTCAGTGAGGTTGCTAACGGCCGTACGGGGCACCGTATTAGCCTGCAGCGTTTTGTGCTGGGTGTGCTGCTGGATGACGTATTGATTCAAGCCTCCGAGCGGTTGGTGCGCATGAGCCGCGGGCGATATCAGTTGGTACGCCGGGAAGATCCCTCCAAAGGTAACAGAGCCTCTGGGCTGGAGCTTGATGTGGCCGACACCTACACCGGCAAGAATCGTTCGGTAGCGACACTCTCAGGCGGGGAGTCGTTTATGGCCGCGCTCTCGCTGGCGCTAGGGCTCTCGGATGTAGTACAGGCATACGCTGGCGGGATTCAACTGGATACGCTATTTATCGACGAGGGCTTTGGCAGCCTGGATCAGGATGCGCTCGACCAAGCCATTGCCATGCTTAGCGAGCTGCAAATGGGCGGACGCATGATCGGGGTGATCTCCCATGTCAGCGAACTCAAAGAGCAAATGCCAGTCCGTATAGACGTGCGTGCCAGCCGGCAGGGGAGCTCAGTGGAAGTAAAGGGTGCACTTCTTTAACGCTTAACGCCGCATGGCCGATTGCAGGCAGTTTTCCTCCAAGGTCTGGTTCATGCTGCGTTCATATAGAATGTTTTATAAAGTGACTCAATCGTCAAACGAGCTCTGAAGATACTATCTACTTAGGAGTACAAGGATGAACGCAAGCAAAATTTTACAGCAGCTGATGCAGCAAGCTGGCGGAAGTCAGAAGGGCGGCAGTGGCAGTGGTGTTGATGTTAAAGGCATGCTGAGCGGGCTCTCTAAGCAGCTAGGCAGTGGCAGCAGCGGTCAAGGTGGCGGCTCCTCCAGTGGCTTCGATGTTAAGAGCCTGCTCGGTGGCGGCGCCATGGGCATGTTGGTCGGCTCCAAACGCGGCCGCAGCATGGGCGGTAAAGCGCTGAAATACGGCGCCATTGCTGGGGTGGGCGTGCTGGCGTGGAAAGCGTGGCAGAGCTCCCAGGCGGCAAAAAATGGCAATGCCCAGCAAAATACGGCCCAGAATTCGCCAGAGGGCGAGCGAGTAGAAGTGCTTAGCGGTGAGTATCAGGAGCGCCGCAGCCTGGAGTTACTGCAGGCGATGATTATGGCTGCCCGGGCCGATGGCCATATTGATGAGCAGGAGCAGGCGCTGATTACCGAGCAGATTGATGCCCTGGGTGCCGACCAGGAGATGCATAACTGGGTGGAGCAGCAGCTAAAAGCACCGCTGGATGCTCAGGCGCTGGCCCGCGAAGCGGACTCCCCTCAAGCAGCCCGGGAAATGTACCTGATCAGCGTGGCCGTGACCGATGATCAAAACCCCATGGAGCGCGCTTGGCTTGATCAGTTGGGCAGTGCGCTTAACTTGCCCAAAGAGATGACTGACGAACTTGAGCGTCAAGCGCAGCAGGCGGGTTAATGCTGGATACGGTTAATTTTTGGCTAGCTACCGGCTTTGGCCTGGGGCTAGCGCCGATGGCGCCGGGTACCTTTGGCTCGCTGCTGGGCATCCCTCTGGCGTGGTGGTTGTTGAGCCGCCCGCTGGTACAGCAGGGCACCATTATGGCAGCTCTGCTGCTACTTGCCGTGCCGGTTTGCCACGTTGCCGCCTGGCACTATGCCGGGTTGGATCACGGCAGTATCGTTGCCGATGAATATGTAGCGTTTCCGCTGGCGGTAATCGGGTTAGCCGGCGCGCGCCACCCAGCGGTGATAGCGCTGGCATTTGTTGTCTATCGTTTTTTCGATGGATTGAAGCCTCCGCCGATTCACCTGGCAGAGTATGTTCATGGCGGTTTTGGCATTGTTTTGGATGATGTTATTGCGGCGTTGGTGACCTGGGTGGTGATTGCTATTGTGCTGAAACTTTGGCTGCGTCGAACCTCTGACCAACAGTTGAATTCGTAATAAACACGCAACGAAAAAAGCGCCGCTAGCCTGATGAAAAGCTAGCGGCGCTCTTGGTTATCGCTCACGATTTTGAGTGTTTACTGCATTACTCTTGAACGACAATAACCGACTTGGCATTGACGAACTCGTGCATGCCGAAGCCGCCGTGCTCGCGACCGTAACCGGAGTTTTTAACGCCGCCGAAAGGCATTTCCGGGGTTGCAACGCCAAAGCCATTGATAAACACCATGCCGGTGTCAAAGTACTTGCTGGCAAGATCGGTGGCGCGTTTCACATCTTTAGAGATGATACCGCCGCCCAGGCCGTAACGGCTGTCGTTAGCGATGCGCATGGCATCTTCATCATCTTTGGCACGAATCAGCGCAGCAACGGGGCCAAACAGCTCGTCGTCGTAAGCGGGCTGGCCGGGGGTAACGTTGTCCAGCACGGTGACCGGGTAAAACGCGCCCTTACCGGATGGCTTTTCGCCACCGCAGAGAATCTTCGCGCCCTTGCGCACGCTCTCTTCCACTTGGTCGTGGAGACCATCGCGCAGATCCACGCGAGCCATGGGACCCAGGTCGCTGTCTTCTTGGGTCGGGTCACCCGCTTTAAGCGACTGCATACGTTCTACATAGCGCTTTTTAAACGTTTCATAGTTCTTTTCAGTGACCACAAAACGCTTGGCCGCGACGCAGGTTTGACCGCCGTTGTAGACGCGCCCCTGTACGCAGGTGTCGATGGCGACATCCATGTCGGCGTCATCGAGCACCAGGTAGGCGTCATTAGAGCCCAGTTCAAGCACGGTCTTTTTAAGGTACTCAGCCGCTTTGCCAGCGACTTTACGACCTGCACCATCGCTACCCGTTAGGGTTACGCCACGTACCGCGGAATGAGCAATCACCTCATCAGAAACATCGTGAGAGATCACCAGTGTACGGAAGACGTTTTCCGGAAGACCCGCTTCGCGGTAGATCTTTTCCAACAGCAGGCCGCTGCCAGTTACGTTTTCAGCGTGTTTTAGCAGCACGCCGTTACCCGCCATAATATTGGCGATTGAGTAACGTACCACCTGGTATGCGGGGAAGTTCCAGGGCTGAATGCCGTAGATCACACCCATTGGGGAGTAGGTCACGAAACCGCGTTCACCATTGCCAGGCTGACGCTCTTCGTCGGCTAGCTTTTTGGGGCCATGTTCAGCGGTGTAATCACAGATGCCGGTGCAAAGATCGACTTCCTGGCGGGCCTGAGAAGGCAGTTTACCCATCTCTTTGACCATCAGGTCGGCAAGCTCTTCTTTATGCTTTTGCAGCGCTTGGCCAATGGCTTTGACCGTTTTAGCGCGGCTTTCCAGGGACTCTAAGCGCCAATCGAGAAACGCCTCGTAGCAGGCGTCGACTACCTGCTTGGCTTCCGCGCTGCTCATTAGCGTATAGGTTTCGAGGGTTTCACCATTGGTGGGATTGATCGTCTTGATGCTGTTGCTCATAAGATCTCCTATCTATTGATCAACGTGGGGTCACAGCGTCCAGCTCCAGGACGCCTAATAGACCAACCGGTCTATTTCTTGCGTAAGGTCACTGTAGTACAAAATGAACGACCATGCATAACATTGGCGTTCCCTTTCCGGCAGTGATTAAAGTAAACAGTTCAACCAATTAGTCTAATCAATGTTTAAGTCGTAACACCTGCTACTCAAACGAAGGCCCTCCGGCTTCTTCGCCCCACACTTCTTCCAGGCGTCCGTCGCGACCACAGCTGTAGCGGTAGAACTTATAGCGCACGGGGTTCTTTTGATAATAGTCCTGGTGATACTCCTCTGCAGGCCAGAAGGTAGTGGCTGGTACTATTTGGGTGGCAATTTCCCGGTCAAAGCGCGCTTCCATTTCGGCTTTGGACGCTTCGGCCAGTTCACGCTGGGCTTCGTCGTGATAGAAGATCGCCGAGCGGTATTGGTCGCCCACATCACAGAACTGACGGTCGACCGCAAAGGGGTCGATGTTGCGCCAGAAGATTTCTAAGAGCTGCGCGTAGCTGATTTGCTCAGAATCGTACTCGACCTTTACGACCTCGGCGTGGCCCGTGTTACCTCGGGTGATATCTTCGTAGCTGGGGTTCTCAAGCTCGCCGCCGATATAGCCGGAAATGGTGGCAGTGACGCCGGGTTGGTTATCGTAGGGCGGTTCCATACACCAGAAACAGCCACCGGCAAAGGTAGCTTCCGCACTGCTCTGTTGTTGCGAGGGCTGGTCTTGAGAGGGATGCTCTTGGGAGGGTTGGGCTTGAAGCGAAGGGCTGGCTAGGCCAGCGGCCGCCAACACGCCAAGCGTGAATGGACGAAGAGGGGACAGACGGATCATTGCAAGTACTCCGGTGGAGGGGCGAGTTACTGTCCATTATGGAGTTGATTAGTCGCTTGGCGTTCCCTTTCCTTACAGCCCCTTTGTCACAACCCTTTTTTTATGGCTTAGCCTAGACGCTGGGGCCATACCTCATCCAGCGTACTGAGCGCAGCGTTGACAGTCGATTCGTTGGTGCTTTCATGCCGCCAGATAAAGCTTAACGCGCAGGGCAGGCGAATATTCTCCGCCACTGCCAAACCGCTCTCCTGGCGCTCGGTCATCGCCAGGGCGTCCCGGGCCAGGCTTAAGCCAACGCCTGCGCGCACCAGGTCAAGCATGCAGGCCTCCTGATCCACCTGAGCCACCCGGTTGGGAACTGCGCCGCTCAGTGCCAGCGCCTGCTTTAACAGCCGGTGGTGGGCAGAATCCTGTGGCGTAACAATCCAGGGCAGCGTGGCTAAGTGCTCCCAACGGGTATCAATAAGTCGATTTTCCCAGCCTGCTGGGGCAATCACGTGATAAACAAAATGGGTTAGCTCACGCCACGCCAGCGCCTCATGGTCTTTTCCAGGGCCTTGCCCAGGCGGAGCCAGGTAAAACCCCACATCTAAGTCGCCTTGTTCAATGCGATTAAGCACGCTGCCGCTCATCCCATGGTGAAGTTCGGTTTCTAGCTGCGGTGCTCGGGCCATCAATCGGCTCAAAAATGCGCCTAGACGCAGAAATTCGGGGTCGACGATGGTGCCGATTGAGAGCTTGCCGCGCAGCGTGCTGTGCAGTGTTCCGGCGGTTTGCTCAAACGCCTGGGCGCTGGTCAGGGCTTTTTCAGCGGCAGGTAGCAGAGCGTGGCCGTCAGGCGTCAGCGCTAGGCCCTGAGGACGGCGACTAAACAGCGTAAGGCCTAAATTCGCCTGCAGCTGCTTCAACTTTAGGCTAATGGCCGGCTGGGTCAGGTGCAGCTGTTCTGCGGCGCGTGACACGCTGCCCGTTCGTGCAACGGCCACGAAGGCGCGCAGGGTGGCGTATTCTTGCATGATTAGCCTCAAATACTCGTCGTGATATTAGCAGAGCTTATAACTGGCTTTTAAATAACTCAATTGATCCGCTCGCTAGGCTCAGTAGGCTAGGCTGAAAGTAAGCTTCTTGCACACGCTTTAAACATGCGTTCTTAATTAGGTACTCCCATGACAACAACAGCGATTCAGCACTTTATTAATGGCCAGGTCACCGCTGGTGAGTCTGCTCAATCCCAGGACGTCTTTAACCCCGCCACTGGCCGTGCTACCGGCCGTGTATCGCTCGCTTCCCCGGCGGACGTACATACGGCGGTAGAGGCTGCACAAGCCGCTTTTCCCGCCTGGGCCGATACCCCACCCATCCGACGCGCCCGGGTGATGTTCAAGTTTTTAGAGCTGTTAAACGCCCATAAAGATGAGCTAGCGGAAGCGATTACCAAAGAGCACGGCAAGGTGTTCACCGACGCCCAGGGTGAAGTGGCCCGCGGTATCGATATTGTCGAATTTGCCTGTGGAATTCCGCAGCTGTTAAAGGGTGACTACACCGAGCAGGTGAGTACCGGGATTGATAATTGGACGATGCGCCAGCCGTTAGGCGTCGTGGCTGGTATAACGCCATTTAATTTCCCAGCCATGGTGCCGATGTGGATGTTCCCGCTGGCAATTGCGGCGGGGAATACGTTTATTTTGAAGCCAAGCCCCCTTGATCCCAGTGCTTCGCTGCTGATGGCTGACTTGCTAAAGCAGGCAGGCCTGCCCGATGGCGTGTTTAACGTTGTGCAGGGTGATAAAGACTCCGTGGAAGCTCTGATCGACCATCCGCATGTTAAGGCGCTGTCGTTTGTAGGCTCAACGCCAATTGCCAACCTGATCTACGAGCGCGGAGCGCGCAACGGCAAGCGCATTCAAGCCTTGGGCGGAGCCAAAAATCATATGGTAGTGATGCCGGATGCGCATTTGGATAAAGCCGTCGATGCGCTGATTGGTGCCGCCTATGGCTCGGCTGGTGAGCGCTGTATGGCGATTAGCGTGGCGGTGTTGGTCGGCGATGTGGCGGATAAGGTCGTCCCGGCATTGTCGGAACGTGCCAAAGCGCTAAAAGTAAAAGATGGCATGCAGCTTGATGCGGAAATGGGCCCCATTGTGACCCGTGAGGCTCATCAGCGGATTACCGGCTATATCGAAAAAGGCGTGGCGGAAGGCGCTGAACTGGTGGTCGACGGCCGTACCTTTGACGCCTCTACGGCGGGGGAGGAGTGTGCTGAAGGATTCTGGATGGGCGGCACGCTTTTTGACAATGTCACTCCCGAGATGACGATCTACAAAGAAGAAATTTTTGGCCCGGTGCTTGTCTGCGTGCGGGTGCCGGATATCGCCACGGCCATTCAGTTGATTAACGATCATGAGTTTGGCAACGGCGTTAGCTGCTTTACCGAAAGCGGTACGGTGGCGCGGGAGTTTGGCCGCCGTATACAGGTCGGCATGGTGGGTATCAATGTGCCCATTCCGGTGCCCATGGCATGGCACGGCTTTGGTGGCTGGAAGCGTTCGCTGTTTGGTGACACCCATGCCTATGGGGAAGAGGGCGTGCGTTTCTACACCAAGCAGAAGTCGATTATGCAGCGTTGGTCGGATTCGATTGATGCCGGGGCTGAATTTGTAATGCCCACGGCGAAGTAGCGACCAAACGTTACCGGAGCCAACCAATGTCAGAATCTACCCATAACAATGTCGACCATATCAGTCACTTCGACTATATCGTGATCGGCGCAGGCACCGCGGGGTGCCTGCTGGCAAATCGTTTGAGTGCTAATCCCAATAATAAGGTGCTGCTGATAGAGGCGGGCGGTCGCGATAACTACCACTGGATTCATATTCCGGTGGGCTACCTCTACTGCATTAATAATCCACGCACCGACTGGCTGTTTCGCACCGAGCCCGATAAAGGCCTCAACGGACGTTCGCTGATCTACCCGCGGGGGAAAACCCTGGGCGGCTGCTCTAGCATCAACGGCATGATCTATATGCGCGGCCAGGCGCGTGACTATGACCACTGGGCGGAAGTCACAGGCGACGACGCCTGGCGCTGGGAGAACTGCCTACCCGACTTTATCAAACATGAAGACCACTACCGTCTGGACGAGGGCGGAGATGCAGACGCCCAGCACCGGGATTTTCACGGCCACGGTGGGGAGTGGCGGATCGAAAAGCAGCGCCTTAAGTGGCAGGTGCTGGATGATTTCGCCGAAGCTGCCGTGCAGGCGGGTATTCCGCGTACCGACGATTTTAACCGCGGGTCTAACGAAGGCGTGGCCTACTTTGAGGTCAATCAGCGCTCGGGCTGGCGCTGGAATACCGCCAAAGCGTTTTTGCGCCCCGCCCTCAAGCGCAAAAACCTCACGCTATGGCACTCCACCCAGGTCAATCGGCTGCTCTTTGAGCAAGCGGACGCACTACGCTGCGCGGGTGTAGAAGTAGAGCGTGGGGGCAAAACCCAACATGCTATGTTGAGCAAGGAGGGGGCCAATGCAGAGGTGGTGCTCTGCGCCGGCGCTATTGGTACGCCGCATCTGCTGCAGCTTTCCGGTGTGGGGCCCGCAGAGACACTGCGTGAGCACGGCGTTGAGGTGGTGCATGAGCTGCCAGGCGTCGGCGAGAACTTGCAGGATCACCTGCAGATTCGTTCGATATATCGGATTACTAATGGCAAAACCCTCAATGCCATCGCCAGCACGCTGTGGGGTAAAGCGGGAATTGGCCTTGAGTACCTGCTTAAACGCTCCGGGCCAATGAGCATGGCGCCTTCACAGCTGGGGGCTTTTACCCGCAGTACGCAGGATCAACCGCACCCCAACATTGAGTACCACGTGCAGCCGCTAAGCCTGGAAGCCTTTGGTCAGCCGCTGCACCCGTACCCGGCAATTACCGCCAGCGTCTGCAATTTGAACCCTACCAGCCGGGGCACCGTGCGACTTAAAAGCAGCGACCCGCGCCAGGCACCGGCGATTTCTCCCAATTACTTGAGCACCCCTGAAGATCGCAAGGTGGCGGCGGATTCTCTGCGGGTGACAAGGCGTATCGCCGAGCAGCCTGCGTTTGCCAAATACGCGCCGGAAGAGGTGAAACCCGGCCTCGAGTACCAAAGCGACGATGAGTTAGCCCGGCTGGCTGGTGATATCGGCACGACTATTTTCCACCCGGTGGGCACCGCACGTATGGGCCAGGAAGATGATGCGATGGCAGTGGTCGATGCACGGCTGAGAGTGCGCGGTATTAGCGGGCTAAGAGTGGCTGACGCCAGCGTTATGCCGACCATCACCAGCGGCAACACCAACTCTCCGACGCTGATGATTGCCGAGAAGGCCGCCGGTTGGATACTGGCTGAGAGGCGTGAGGTTTAGATCTATTAATCAACGTTTTATAAGGGTGTTGACGCGGGAGGGTGGATCAGCGCAAAATGGTGACAGTTGGTTAGCAAGTCGAACGTTGTCAGCAGTATAGAAGCGCCTCTAGCGTTAAATCTGGTGAAAGTCTCTTGTTATACCCACTGCAATTCGGGTATTTCCCGGTTTAATTAGCAACATCGAGGATTTCGATCATGGCAACTGGTACCGTTAAGTGGTTCAACGACACTAAAGGTTTCGGCTTCATTTCTCCTGACGATAATGGCGACGATCTGTTCGCGCATTTCTCAGAAATTCAGGCAGAAGGCTTCAAATCTCTGCAAGACGGCCAGAAGGTTTCCTTCGACGTCACACAGGGTAAAAAAGGCCTTCAGGCTTCTAACATCAAAGTAGTTTAAGTTAATTCTTAAGCATTGAGATGTTAGCAATCACCGCTTAGCGTTGATTGACCAGAAAACCCCGCCAAGCGCGGGGTTTTCGCTTTTTAGGTTTTGTAACCTAAACTTAGCCCACCTCACACCTCACACCTCACACCTCACACCTCACACCTCACACCTCACACCTCACACCTCACACCTCACACCTCACACCTCACACCTCACACCATATTCCATTTCGATCTTTAAATGTTTCTAAAAATAACTTTTTAGAATATAAGATTGGCTTCACAATACCGCCATGCTTATTAGTTAAGGATGTCGTAGTTATGTCGCTGGATGCTTGGATAGCGGTCGGGGTGGTGCTCACCATCTTTCCGTTGATGGCTTTTTCACGCCTGGGGCCGGATATTATCTTGCTGGGCGCGGTTGTTTTACTGATGACGCTGGGTGTGATTGACCCACAGCAGGCGCTGGGGGGCTTCTCCAATAGTGGCCTGTTTACCGTGGCGTTTATGTATGTGCTGGTGGCCAGCATTCGCGAAACCGGCGGCATCGATCTGATTATTCGCTATGTACTCAAGCGGCCTAAAAGCGAGCGAGGCGCGCTGGTACGCCTGCTGCTCCCCGTGGCCACGCTTAGCGGCTTCGTTAACAATACTCCGGTTGTTGCTACTTATATCCCCGCGGTTATGAGCTGGAGCCGTCGGCTGCGCTTGTCTCCCCAGCGGTTGCTGATGCCGCTCAGCTTCGCCTCTATCCTTGGTGGCACCATTACGCTCTTTGGTACCAGCACTAACCTAGTGGTACATGGACTGCTGCTGGAACGCTACCCGGAGCTTGGCATGGGCCTGTTGGATTTGGCCTGGGTAGGTGTTCCGGTGGCCATCGCAGGACTTGCTTATCTAGTCTTGTTAGGGCCACGTTTGTTGCCCGCTAGGGAAGGGCTGGCCAATGCGTTTGCCAACCCTCGCGAGTTCACTATCGAAATGGAAGTCGACCCGGCAGGCGTGCTGGTGGATCGCACCGTTGAAGAGGCGGGGTTACGCCACCTGCAGGAGCTGTTTCTGGTCGAGATTGAGCGTGCAGGCAACGTGGTTAGCGTTGTTGGGCCTGGCGAGCAGCTAAAAGGTGGCGATCGGCTGGTGTTTGCAGGTACCTCTGATGCGGCGGTGGAGTTGCAGCAAATTCGTGGCTTAATTCCTTCCCGAGATGGTACCTCCAGTTTGGAGAAAGAGTTCAAAGAGCGTCGCTTGGTCGAGGCCGTGGTCTCAAATCAGTGCCAGTTTATTGGCCAGCGTATTCGCGATGGCCACTTTAGAACCCTTTATGGGGCAGCCGTGCTGGCGATCTGCCGTGGCGGCGAACGGGTTAAGGGCAATCTTGGCCAAGTGCGGCTGCAGCCCGCCGACGTGCTGCTGCTGGAGGCGCGGCCGCCTTTTATTGAGCGGCACCGCCAGTCGCGGGATTTCCTGCTGATTAGTGAGTTGAATGGCGCGGCGCGGCCGATCCATGAGAAAGCGCCGCTAGCGTGGGGAGTGCTGTTAGGCGCCGTACTGCTTGCCGCCTTCGGGGTGCTGAGTATGCTCAACGCTGCCATGTTGGGGGCGGCATTGGCGCTACTCACGGGCTGCTGTTCGGTGGGCGCCGCCAAGCGTGGCTTGGATACCCAGGTGTTGCTTACCATTGCCGCGTCGTTTGGAGTGGGGGCCGCGCTGCAGAGCTCTGGTGCTGCCGAGGTAATGGCCGGCGGAGTGCTCACCTTAGTGGCTGGGAACCCTTTGCTACTGTTAGTAGGCACTTACTGCGTGGTGGCGCTGCTCACCGAGCTGGTGACCAACAATGCAGCGGCAGTGATTATTTTTCCGGTGGTGATGAGCGCGGCGGAAAGCTTGGGCGTGAACCCGATGCCCTATGTTGTGGCGGTCATGTTTGCCGCTTCGGCGAGCTTTTTAACCCCCATCGGCTATCAAACCAACCTAATGGTGTATGGCCCGGGCGGTTACCGAGTGAGCGATTTTCTACGTTTGGGCGGTGGATTAAATATACTGACGGGTGCCATAGCGCTCGTTTTGATTCCCCTCGTGTGGCCCTTTTAAGCGTGGCGTGACCTTTTTAAGCATGTCATGGCTCGCTGTTAACGCGGGTTTGCGCTAGGGTGGCCCTTTTTGAATAAGGAATACGATGTCATGACTGCTCCTGGCGAACTGATTATTGAGCCGAAAGATGGTCAACCCGCCGATGCCTGTGTGTTTATTATTCACGGCTTAGGCGCGGATGGGCACGATTTTGAACCCTTGGTACCCGCATTAGCGCTGCCTAAAGATTCCCACGTACGCTTTATCATGCCCCATGCGCCACGGCTGCCGGTGACGATCAATGGCGGTATGGTGATGCCCGCTTGGTACGATATTTTGGCCATGGATTTGGGACGTCGGGTCGATGAGATCCAGCTTAAGAAATCTGCTGAGCGAATCCAGGCGTTGATTCAAGAGCAGATCGACCAGGGCATCGATAGCCAACGCATTATTGTGGCGGGTTTTTCGCAGGGTGGTGCTGTTGCCTACCATGCCGCGCTGACTTTCCCCGCGCCGCTAGGGGGCTTATTGGCCATGTCGACCTACTTCGCGACCGCGGACAATATCGACCTGGCGGAAGCCAATCGTCAAATCCCTATAGAAGTGCAGCACGGTAACTTTGACCCCATTGTGCCTGAAAGCCTGGGTCGTAGCGGAGCCGACCGCTTGAAAGAGATGGGTTACGCGGTCAACTACCGTCAATACCCCATGGCCCATGCGCTCTGCCCCCAGCAGGTGAATGATATCGGCAAGTGGCTGAGTTCTCGCCTAAACTAAGCGCCTATTCGTGACCGATGCAAGGATGTAGCGAAAACGAATGACAGCCACCTTTGATGCAATAGAATCTTTTGACGCAATAGAAGTGCTGCTGGCGCTGTTCCTCACGGCATCAGCGCTAGTGTGCCTGTTTGACCGCCACTTGGTGCGCGCTTGCTACTTTTTTGTGGCTTTTACGGCCGCAATGACTGCGGCCTGGTGGCAGCTCGGTGCCCCCTGGCTGGCGGCTGTCGAGCTGGTGCTAGGGGTAGGGTTAACCGGGCCCTGCTTTTTTTATGCCCTGGGCCATGTCTTACCCGGCGCTTCCTCACCTTTAGAGCGCGATAAATTCAGCGAGCCTTGGTCGCGGGTGGCGATGCGGGTGTTGTTGGCACTGGCTTGGTTTGTCATGGTCGGCGCCGCGATTCGCTATGTCGTCGCCGATATGGCGTATGCACCTTCAGAGCATCCGCTGCTTGTTGCTGGAGTAGTGATTGCCGCTACCGCCTTAGGGGCGTTTGCGCTACACCGTCATCTGCTGCGTCGGCTGCTGGCGTTTAATCTGCTCGGCTCGGCGGTATTTATACTACTGGCTGGCGTGGCAGGCACCTCGGCGACTGCTCAGGCACTAATTAGTGTAGGGCTGCTAGTCGCCTGGTTGGGGTCAATGCTGGGCGCGCTGTTGATTCGGCAGCTTTTGCATCTCGAAGGGGTCGAGGCTTTGGGGCGTGACGGTCGAACTGAAGAGGGCGCCACATGATTTGGCGCTTTGGCCTATTCGATAGCACCTTTGAACCCCTTCTCCCTACCCACTGGGCGCTGTTAGTGGCGCTTGGCTTACCCCTGCTGCTGGGCGTGCTGGCGGCACTATTCCCCCCTAAGCGGGCTTGGCCCGTGGTGCTGGCGAGTGTTCCGGTGTTGGCTTCTGGGCTAATGCTGCTATCTGCTTACGATCAAGCGGGACTACTGCGCTGGCATTGGGACATAGCAGGCGTTCAGCTGTCGCTGCGCTTAAACGGGCTGAGCGTGCTGTTGCTATTAATGACTCAGGTGATTGGCGTTGCGGCAGCGATCTATACACCAGGGTATCTGCGCTTAAGCGAAACCGGGCCGTTGGCACGCTGGCTGTGGCCGCTGATGGGCGTAGTGCTGAGTGCGCTTTCGTTAATTTGGTTGGCCACTGACCTGTTGACCCTCTATGCCGGGCTGGAGCTGATGGGCCTTGCGGCGGTCGGGATGCTGATGCTATCGGGCAAGGTAGCCGCGCTGGTGGCGGGAATGCGCTATTTGCTCTTGGCCCTGATGGGCTCGTTAACCTATTTACTCGGGGTCGCGCTGATTTTGGGCCACTGGGGGCAGTTGGATTTGCAGGGCTTGGCTGAGGTCGTCGAGCCTGGGCCGGTGGCGTGGTTTGCCGCCGCATTGATAGGCGCCGGGCTTGCCTTGAAAGCCGCACTGTTCCCACTGCATGCCTGGCTGACTCCTGTCCACGAGAATGCCTGGACACCGGTGAGCGCGTTGCATGCAGCGCTGGTGATCAAAGCGTCGCTGTTTATATTGCTGCAGCTGTGGAGCATTCTGCTCCCCGATACGTTCTACGCCCCGCGTGTTATCGCCTGGTTAGGCCTGCTGGCGATTGTATGGGGCGGGTTACTTGCGTGGCGTACCGATTCACTTAAAACCCTGGTCGCTTCTTCTACCGTAGGTCAACTGGGTTACCTGATGGTGGCTTTTCCGCTACTACTGGGGCCGGATATTGCCCCGCTAACCCGCGCTTTGGCTTGGGAAGGGTTCTGGCTACAGTTAATGGGCCACGCCTTTGCTAAAGCTGCCATGTTTATGGCCGCAGGCAACCTGATACTGGCCACCGGGGAGAGTACGCTCAAAGGCCTGGCCGGTACCAGCCGCCGTTTGCCGCTTTCACTATTAGTGTTTGGTATTGCCTCCATTACTTTGATGGGGCTGCCGCCCAGCTCTGGGTTTACTGCCAAGTGGCTGCTGCTACAAGCGATGGTGCTATCCCAGCAGTGGTGGGCGGTGGCCGCGCTATTGATCGGTACGCTACTCACTGCCGCCTATATTTTCCGCCTGTTTCGCTACTGTTTTGATGAGACGGCCCCCCGCCATCGCTATCAACCCTTGGCGCCGGGCATGGATCTGATCGCCCTAACGCTTGCTCTAATTGCGTTCGCTCTAGGGCTATTGGCGCATTTCCCGCTGGAATTGATGCATGGAGGTAGCCCATGAATGCCGCCTGGTTACCGCTGACTGCTCTGGCCACTTCGCTATTGGTAGTGGTGATTATCTTTGCGTTGCCGGAAGATGCCCGCCGACTGCGCACGACGATCAACCTTACGGCGGCGGTGGTTAAGATTATTCTGGTTATTCTTATGGTCAGGCGGGTAGCCGCGGGACATGAGGATATAGTTAGCTTTCAAGTGATCGGTGGCGTTGATTTTGTGCTGCGCAGCGATGCGCTGGGGGTGATGTTCGCCGGACTATCGTCACTGCTGTGGTTATGCACCACCATCTACGCCATTGGCTACTTGGAAGGTTCAGCTAATCGGAAGCGCTTTTTTGGCTTTTTTAGCCTCTGCGTTGCGAGCACGATCGGCATTGCGCTGGCTGATAATCTGTTTACCTTCCTGATTTTCTACGAAATGTTGACGCTCTCCACCTACCCCTTGGTGGTTCACAATGGTACCCAGCAAGCACTCGATGCGGGACGCGTCTATTTGCGCTACACCTTAAGCGCCGGTGTGGTACTGCTGCTGGGCACCGTGTTGCTATATAGCCTAACCGGGGATCAGTCATTCTCCTCAGAAGAGGGGTTGGGCGACTATTTAAACGATCATCGCGGTTTGCTAACGCTAATATTTGCCCTGCTTGTGGGTGGGTTGGCGGTAAAAACGGCCATGGTACCTCTGCATGGGTGGCTACCCAGGGCGATGGTCGCCCCCGCGCCGGTGAGTGCGCTGCTACACGCGGTAGCGGTGGTGAAGGCGGGGGCTTTCGGGATTCTGCGGGTCGTTTATGACCTGTTTGGCATTGAGCTGAGCGTGGAGCTCGGTGTTATTACCGCGCTGGCGGTGGCAGCCTCATTTACGATTATTTATGGTTCATTAAGGGCCATTGCCCAAGAAGAGCTTAAGCCCCGCCTAGCGTTCTCCACCGTCAGCCAGGTCTCCTATGTCATTCTCGGTATAGGCCTGTTTGGCCCTTTCGGCACCGTCGGTGCTTTAGCGCACTTGCTGCACCAGGGCCTAATGAAGGTTACGCTATTCTTCTGTGCGGGCAACTATGCCGAAGAGCTGGGGATTCATCGTATTGATGAAATGGACGGCGCCGGTAAACGTATGCCGTTGACCAGCATCGCGTTTACTATCGGCGCCTTTGGCATGATTGGCCTTCCGCCCGTGGCGGGGTTTATTACCAAGTGGTACCTCGGCGTTGGCGCGATTCAAGCCGAGATGTATTGGGTCGTCGCCGTGCTAGTGGCGAGCAGTACCCTCAACGCTATGTACTTTTTACCCATTGTGCACCGCTTATGGTTCCGTTCAGGGCCTGCCCATGGCAAAGGCAATTGGCCCAAAGAGCAGCGTCTAGGTCGTTTTGAAACCCATAGCTGGCTGCTGTTACCGATGGTGTTTACCGCCTTGGTGAGTTTGGGGGCCGGGCTGTTTGCCGGGCTCCCCTTTAGCCCCTTGGATTGGACGGCTCGAGTAGCCAATGGGGAGTATCTCCCATGATGACCATGCTACTTGCCCTGGCGCTACTTTGGCCGCTGGTCGTCATCGGTTGGACGCTATGGAGCGCCTACCTCGCTCCCGCTGCGCAGCAGGGCTATTTTTCAGCACTTTGGCTAAGCGCCGCTTGGCCAGCCCTGCTGCTAGCCTACGGCGGTGAAGCGCAGTGGACGATGGATGCCTGGATGCTGGGTGGCGAATGGGCGCTTAACTCACTAAGCCGCCCCTGGCTTGCGTTTACCGCATTGCTCTGGGGGTTGGCAGCCATTCACGCAAGGGGCTATTTTGCGGCGGAACAGGCGAAGGCCCAGAAGGGTGATCAGGATGCTCAGCGACGCCTGTTGCGCTTAGCGCTGCTTTGGCCGCTGACACTGCTTGGCAACGTATTACTGATTATTGCCCAGGATGTTGCCAGTTTTTATCTAGGCTTTGCGCTGATGACCTTCGCCGCCTACGCCCTGGTGGTGCATAGCGGTACCGAGGAGGCGCGGCTGGGGGCCAAGGCCTATTTGATGTTAGCCGTGGTGGGCGAAGGACTCATTATAGGTGGCTTTCTATGGGCAGCCGGCGAGGCGGATACGCTTACGCTGCAAGGCCTGCGTGAAGGCATTTTAGTTGCAGAACAAGGCGCATGGATGGCCGCCTTGCTGTGCTTGGGCTTTGGCGTGAAAGCCGGTGTCATTGGCTTGCACGTATGGCTACCGTTAGCCCACCCGGTGGCCCCGGCCCCAGCCAGCGCGGTGCTGAGCGGAGCGATGATTAAGGCGGGGCTGCTGGGCTGGATCAGTGTGCTGCCGCTAGGGAGTGAGCAGGTTTCAGCCTCATTAGCTCAGTTTGGCCGCATTATGTTAATTGCAGGGCTGGCGGCAGCGTTTGGCGCCGCGCTGTATGGCGTTTTTCAGCGCCACCCTAAAGCCGTTTTAGCCTACTCCAGTATCAGCCAGATGGGCATGATGACTGCTTTGGTGGCCATGGGATTAGTCGCGCCAGACGTGTGGCCGTTGCTGTGGCCAGGCTTGGTGCTGTTTGCCGCCCATCACGCGCTGGCCAAAGGTTCACTGTTTTTGGGCACCAGTATCAGCGAGCATCTACCCCGGTGGCCGTTACCATTAGTGTGGGCTTTGCTGGCACTGCCGGGTATCTCGCTGTCGGGTGCCATTGGCGCGGGCATGATCAGCAAGTGGGGAGTGAAGAGTCCACTCTACGAAATGCATCATGAATCGTTAATCAAACTGCTCAGCTGGGCGGCTGTTGGCACCGCGGCTCTGGTAAGCGTTGCTTTATGGCGTCAGTGGCAGCAGCGCCATAAAGGAGGCAGTAACCGAGAGCAGTGGGGCGCCTGGTTAGTTGCCATGGCGGCAGCGCTGTTAACGCCACTTTGGCTTCCCCTCCCTGCGGGCAGTATTGAGATGCCGCCGCTTAAAGAGTGGTTGGGGATTATGTGGCCATTCCCGGTGGGGGGACTTTTCGCCGGGGTGGGCTGGCTATTAACGCGCCCGCTTAAGGGTAAATCCCTCCCCGCGGGAGATCTATGGTGGCTCTATGCGGGGATGGTCGACGCTGCATTGGTGCCGATACGACGGCTTGGGCACTACTGCGCCAAGCTTAAAGCGGTGAGCGTGGCAAGCGCACAAAAAACTGAAGAGATATTAATGGGCCATTTAACTCGCCTGTTGTCGACGGAGTCCTGGTTGCGTCACCATGTCAGTGGGCTGATGATGTTGCTTGCCTTAGTACTTGCGGCGCTAATTATGTGGGAAGGTCTGTAATGAGACGACTGTGTGGAGTGTACTTGTCAGGAGCCTGCTATGGGTAAGCTCCCGCGCGGTCGCCGCGCGCAGGTACCCGGTGATATTCCCCAGCGGGGTTGGCATGATATTACCTGGCGGGTAGTGCGTGCCGCTCGTCGTAACCGCCTGACCATGCTGGCCGCCGGGGTGGCGTTCTACGCCTTGCTGGCGCTGTTTCCTACCATCGCCGCGGTCATTTCCCTCTGGGGGTTACTGTTTGACCCCTATGAAGCAGGCCAGCAACTGAATGAAATCAGCCGCTTTATGCCGCCGGATGCCGCCAAGCTGATTGATCAGCAGGCGCAGAAGGTGGTGGAAAGTGCTAAATCAGGAAGCTTTCTGGGCGCATTAGCCGGGTTGCTGATTGCGATGTTTATTGCTTCCAAAGGGGTGGCGGTGTTGGTCATTGGTCTTAACGTTGTGTATGGCGAAACCGAAAAGCGCAGCCTGCTACACCGCAGTACGGTACTGATCGCGCTGACCTTTGGCTTGATTATTATGACGTTGATCTCGCTGGGTTTTATCGCCATCGTGCCGGTAGTTGTCAACTCCCTGGCGATTGATCCTCCGTTGGATCAAATCCTGCAGTGGCTACGCTGGCCTGCACTGTTAGTGGTGATGAGCATGCTAATTGCGCTGCTCTACCGCTACGCGCCTTATCGGCGCTCAGCTCAGTGGAGTTGGTTAAGCTATGGGACGCTGCTGGCGACGGTGATGTGGTTGTTGGGCTCCGGCGGACTTTCGCTCTATGTACGCTACTTCTCCATGTTTAGTGAGCTGTACGGTTCGTTGGGGGCGGTGGTGGCGCTTATGATCTGGTTCTGGCTTTCCGCGTTTGTGGTGCTGTTTGGTGCGGAGGTCAACTGTGAGATGGAGCGCCAAACCTTCACCGACACCACCATTGGCGAGGCGCGCCCGTTAGGGGAACGCGAGGCCTTTGCCGCGGACACCATTGGTGCCCCCCGGCCGTGGAAGGATATTGAGGACAGTAACGAGAATTGAGTGCGGAGAATCATCTCCCACCAGCAGTGGGAGATGATTGGTTGAAAGCGACAGGTTTAAAACAATAGGTTTCAAACAACAGGCTTAAAGCAGCTCTTCCGCCGCCAGGGCCAAGCGAGAGCGTTCAACGCTTTTCAGGGTGATATGCCCGGCGTGGGGCCAATCACGAAAGCGCTCAACGACTGCGGCCATACCACAGGTGTTGGCAGTGAGGTAGGGCGTATCAATCTGCCCGACGTTACCCAGACAGACAATTTTGGTATTGCGCCCCGCCCGTGTGACTAGCGACTTAAGCTGTTTGGGGGTGAAGTTTTGCGCCTCATCAATGATTAAAAAGGTGTCGTTTAGGGTGCGGCCGCGCATAAAGCTCGGCGAGCGGATTTGCACCCGCGAGCCAATCAACTGCCGCGTGGCGCCGTTATCCCAACTGGTTTCTCCCTCCTCGTTGCGCAGCAGGTTATCCATATTGTCGTGGAAGGCGCCCATCCACGGTGACATTTTCTCCTCCTCGGTGCCGGGTAGAAAGCCAATGTCTTCCCCCATGGGGATCGGCGCGCGGGTAAACACAATACGTTCAAACAGCTTGGCATCCAGGGTTTGCTGAAAGGCGGCAGCCAGGGTCATAAAGGTCTTACCGGTACCGGCATTACCGGCGATGGTGACCAGATCAATATCGGGATCCATGAGTAGGTTGAGGGTGAAGTTTTGCCGACTGTCGTGGGCGTGAACGCCCCAAACGCCCGCGTGGTGGCGGTAGTTCGTCAGCAACTGAAGGCGCGCCGAAGAGGGCCCCAGTTCACGAACGATTGCTTCGAACTCTGCCCCGTTTTCGCTATCCGAGACCAGCATGCCCACGTGCCAGTTTCGGGGCATGGTGCCGGTGAGCTGATAGAAAGTGTGGTGATCCAGGCGCTCAACGGTGACGTCGACATTCAACGCTTCCCACAGTGAGGTGCCATTCTGGCCTGCAGAGGCGTAGACCTGGGCACCCTCAATCATGGCGTCGCTGTCGGAGAAGGCGCGATCGTTGAGGTAATCTTCAACGGGCACTTTCAGCGCGGCGGCTTTAACGCGGAGGTTGATGTCTTTGGTGATCAGAATGACCGAGGCGTCGGGGCGTTCTTCGCGAAGGCGGCAGGTCTCCGCCAGTATGCGGTTATCGGGGCTATCGTCGAGGGCGTCAAAGAGCTTTAAATCGTTGTAGCATAAAAAGTGCAGGCGTCCTGTGTCACCGCTGAGACGGGGAATCGGAATACCGCGTTGGATCTCATCAAAAGTGACTTGGCTGGTAAGGTCAGAGAGCGTACGGCTGATTTGGCGAGCCGTGCGGGCAATTTCACGTACACCATTTTTGTGCTTATCAAGTTCCTCCAGGACGGTCATGGGGATAACGACGTCGTGCTCATCGAAGTGGTAGAGCGCGGTGGGGTCATGAATGAGGACATTGGTGTCCAACACATACAGCCGAGTGGCTTTCTTATCGAGTCGTACCATCGTTGGAATCACTCCTTGGTTGACGGCAACATCGACACTGGCAGGTGCGTATTACGCCCAGATGACACTTACCAGTGTTCCTCACGTGGCGTGTCCTGGCGGCTCCTTATTTAGCTCTTTGTAATAGCGTGGAAGGCTTTGGTGTTTTTTTCCATAAAAAAGATTTCAACGATATATCAGCCCGCTCTTTGCAATAGCCCTGGGCATCAGTTCTGGGAAGCCAGGAAGTGCGCCACTTTGTTTAATAAGGCGGTAGCCACCACGCCACGGTTATCACTTTCCACATAGCGGTAGTAGTGGCTGTCTAGCGCTAAATCGTGATTTAGCGTGCAGAGCGTGCCAGCCTCTAGGGCGCCTTTCACCAGCGGGTAAGGCAGCAGCGCCCAGCCGGTCGCGTTGATGACGGCGTCGCGGATCACTTCAAACATCGTTAAACCCAGATAATTACGTGAAAACAGCGCTTCGCTGATCAGCTTGTCATCCTGCACGTGGGTTAAACACACTTGAGTGTACTGGGCCAAGTCATCACGGTTAACGCTGGGGAGTCGGCTGAGCGGGTGACGGGGCGCGGCCACTAAACGCATGCTGACGGGGGCAAGGTTGGCCGCGTTGGCATCAATGCCTTCAGCTGTATACAGACCGAAGGCTATATCCACCGTTTGGCGCTGCACAAACTGGGTGTGTTCCTGGGGCGGTACCAGGTACACCGAAATCGCTGTTAGCGGGAACTGCTGTTTTAAATCATGCATCACCTGGCGCCAAAATACCTCGGGCAGGGCATCATCCCGGGCAATGCCGAGCTGGCTTTCAACGCCCTGCAAGTGCTGGTGGCAGTGTTTTTTGATTCGGCTGGCGCTGGTCAGCAAACGGTAGCAGTCAGGAAGCACGCTATCGCCTACGGCGGTAAGCGTTAGGCTATTGCCCGAACGCTCAAATAGCTCCACGCCCAGGCTATCCTCCAGCGCATTGACGGCGGCACTCAGCGTGCTCCGTTTAAGGCCGGTATGTCGTGCTGCAGCGGCAAAGGAGCCATGCTCGGTGACATCGATAAAGGCCTGTACTTGTTCTGCACGCATAATCGCCTCGTTTAGCGCTTTGAGCGCCAGTTAACTTGGCGCTGAGCGATTCGTGATTGTCATAACTCTTCACTATTATGGCGCACAATCCGACTAATGTGATGGAGTTATCCGCGTGACCCCCTTTGTTGCCGAGCGCCGTGCGCTAAGATTTTCAGCCATTTCAGCCAGCCTGTTTGCATTTACCGGGCTAGCATTAGGGCTGACCAGTGGTTCGATAACGATTCTTTTTGACAGCGGCTACTCGCTGCTGAGCCTTGTGCTGGCGTCGCTATCTCTGTTTGCACTTCAGCAGGCGCGTAAACCGGCGGATGATCACTACCCCTTTGGGCGGCTGACGGTAGAGCCGCTCGCTGTGCTGCTCAAAGGCGTAGTGATCGCGATGGTGTGTATCGTCTCGCTGGTTTCCGCTGTGTGGAGCCTGCTCGATGGCGGGCGGCTGGTCACGCTGGATTTGGCGCTGATGTTTGGCGTGGTCAACGTAACGGGCTGTTTATTAACCTGGTGGTGGCTGGCGCGCTACGCCCGGGTGGCGCGCTCCTCGCTGTTGGCCGCCGAGCTACGTCAGTGGCAGATGGATACCTGGCTGAGTGCGGCTGTGATGTTGGGCTTTGGGTTTACCTGGCTATTAACTCAGTCGCCCTGGGCAAGCTACGCGCGCTTTGCCGACCCGGTGATGGTGCTGGTTATTGCAGGTTACTTCTTACCGATGCCCATTCGCATGGTGAAGGGGGCGCTGCGGGAGCTGATGTTTGGCGGTTCATGCAGCAGCGTGCGTCAGGATGTGGTGGAGGATGTCGCCGACTTTGATGTCACCGCCGATGATGTGCGTCTAGCCCAGGTGGGCAGCTTCCTAATGGTGGATATACAGTTGGACAAGGAGCAGTTCAACGACGCCCAAGAGATAGTGGACAGCGTGGAGCAGCGCTGTAAGCGGCTAAACCTGCGTCCGGTTACCAGCCTTACTTTAGTGACTGGCTGAGGCGTGTGAAAAAAGATTGACGTTCTGTTAAAGGCAGTGCTATTTAGCGCTACCGACAATCGGTGTCGGCCTAAATAATGATACGCTGAGGGTTGTAAAAACATGCCATTGCGCCGCTGTTTACCCGTACTGCTACTGACCGCACTGGTCGCTGGCTGTGCAAGTTCTACCATTGCGCCAAGTTATACCACCGACAATCCTGATGTTATGCGGATTGGCGGCGAGCGCCCAGCCAACCGCGATGCGAGCGTTGAAAGCGCCGGATCGTTCTGCCTGGAAACCGCCGAACGCTGGAATGAGCATGGCCGTACGCCTGATGGCCAAACGCTATGGGCAAAAGACACCCTGCGTAAAGTGGTGCCTTGCAAGCAGTAGTCGTTAGCAAAACCAAAACCGCCAGCTTCGTTAAGCTGGCGGTTCTATATCAGAAAGGATAGTTAATCCTGTTTCTTTTCCGGTTTGCCTTTGCGCTGTGTACTCGCGAAATCTTCTAGCTCCTCCTCGCTCATGGAGTCATACATCTCTTTAGACGAACCATAAAGTTCACTGGGCTTGGTTTCTCCGCGCTTAGCGGATAGTGCCGCGCCCGCCGCTTTCTGTTGCGCCTTGGAGGTTGCTGGCATTGTTGAACTCCTTTCATTTAGCTTCCGTTTAACTACTGCACTATTGAACATTGCATTTTTAAGCATAGTCACTGGCGCTCAGCTTTCCATTTATAGCGTGCTAACATTCATGCCCAGCCACCGGTTGACTTCCATTTGCCAGTCGCGCTATTAACCTATCGGGCGAAGTGTGCCATTCAGTAAAGTCATCGTATCAACGCTGTTAATGAAGAGAACGCCATGACACCGGCTATCAATAGTGCAAAACACGCAGGCATTGCCTTTCAAATCCATGAGTACGATCACGACGCCACCGCGCACTCCTATGGATTGGAGGCGGCGGAAAAACTGGGCGTCGCGGTGGAGCAGGTTTTTAAAACCTTAGTGGTAAAGCTGGATGGCAAACAGCTGGCGGTCGGCATTGTGCCGGTGAATTGCCAGCTGGGGTTAAAGCAGATCGCCAAAGCCGCCGGCGCAAAGAAAGCGACCATGGCGGAACCGTCGGAGGTCGAGCGCACTACCGGTTATGTGCTGGGGGGCGTTAGCCCGCTGGGGCAGAAAAAGCGCTTGGCCACCTTTATTGATCACTCTGCCGAAAGCTTTGCCAGTATCTATGTAAGCGCCGGGCGTCGTGGACTTGAAATCGAGCTGGCCCCGGGGGATTTAGCCTCGCTGAGTCAGGCTACCTTTGTGCCCCTGGCTACCTGATGGCGATGTGATGGCGGCGCAGTAAGGGGCACTTTCTGGTATGGTGCGGTAATATTTTCGCGTGTCGTTTGTCTTTTAGGCTGCGTGCGCTGTTTTCCGATGGCCATCTACTGTGGCCCAAGCAAGGTAATATCGTGTCTGACTCCTCTTTCTCCTCGTTAGCGTTGCCAAAAGCTCTGCTGAGCAACCTTGCGTCCCTTGGCTACCACGAAATGTCGCCGGTGCAGGCAGAGAGCCTGCCACCGATGCTGGCCGGGCGCGATGTGCTGGCGCAGGCGAAAACCGGTTCAGGCAAAACGGCTGCGTTTGGTTTGGCACTGCTGGCTAAATTGAGAGTCGAGAGCTTTGCGGTGCAAGGATTGGTGCTGTGTCCTACCCGGGAACTCGCTGACCAGGTGGCTGAAGAGCTGCGCCGTTTGGCCCGTGGTATGGCCAATGTAAAAATACTGACCCTCTGCGGCGGTGCGCCCTTTGGGCCGCAGCTCGGCTCTTTAGAGCACGGCGCGCACATTGTTGTGGGGACACCTGGGCGTATTGACGAGCACTTGCGCAAAGGCTCGCTCACTTTGGAATCCCTCTCGATGCTGGTGTTGGATGAAGCGGATCGCATGCTGGATATGGGCTTCCAGGCAACTATTGATGACATCATTGCCGAGACCCCAACTGACCGCCAAACGCTGCTGTTCAGCGCGACCTTTCCCGACGAGCAGACATCGGGCGGCCTAACCGAGATGACCCGCGGTGTCATGCGCGAACCGGTGATGGTGAAAATCGCCGAAGTGCACGACGCCACCACGATTCAACAGCACTTCTATAGCGTCGCCAATGAAGAGGCGCGATTTGACGCCCTGCGCCAGCTGCTGCTGGTCTATCGGCCCGCGACCAGCGTGGTATTCTGCAACACTAAACGCGAAACCCAGGCAGTGGCTGATCAACTGACCGATGCTGGTTTTAGCGCCGTGGCGCTCAATGGCGATTTAGAGCAGAAGGATCGTGATCGTATTTTGATTCTGTTCTCTAACCAGAGCGCGTCTATTCTGGTGGCCACGGACGTTGCCGCCCGCGGCCTTGATATTGCCCAGCTGGACGCGGTGTTTAACTACCAAATTGCCCGTGAGCTCGATGTTCATATACACCGGGTAGGTCGCACCGGACGAGCCGGGGCCAGTGGTATTGCCTGCACGCTGGTGACCCCTAAAGAGAGTTATCGGTTGGAGCGGTTGGAAGGGTTGCTGGAGCAGGCGATTACAACCGAACCCTTGCCCAAACCCCAGCACTCGGTACCGTTCGAGCCGCCCATGGCGACACTGCAACTGGCCGGTGGCAAGAAAGATAAACTGCGCCCCGGTGATATTCTCGGCGCGCTTACCAGTGAAGGCGGCTTGCGCGGCGATCAAGTGGGTAAAATTAAAGTGCTCGCCCGCAGTGCCTATGTGGCCGTTGAGCGCGATGTGATTCAACAAGCTCAGGCCAAACTCGAGCGTGATAAATTAAAAGGGCGGGCTTTCCGTGTTCGCCGTATCCGTTATTGAACGCGTACCAAAGAGGAGCCGACGCAGCTAACCATGAAAATCCCTAAGCGATTACAACCCCTGGTCGATGATGGAATGATCGACGAGGTGTTGGTGCAGTTAATGAGTGGCAAGGAAGCGCAGGTCTACGTGGTGCGCTGCGGTGAAGAAGTGCGCTGTGCCAAGGTATTTAAGGAGGCCAAACAGCGGAGCTTTAAACAGGCCGTTCAGTATCAAGAGGGGCGTAAAGAGCGCAATAGCCGTCGTTCAAGAGCGATGGCCAAAAAAACCCGTTACGGCCAGAAAGAGCAGGAGCAGGCGTGGCTGAATGCAGAAGTCGACGCGCTCTACCGTCTTGCCTCGGCGGGCGTGCGGGTACCTGAGCCTCATGGTTTTGTAGACGGCGTACTGTTGATGGAGATGATCAGCGACGCCGAAGGCAACGTCGCGCCGCGCTTGGACGAAGTCACGCTAACGCCAGAGCAGGCCGAGACCTACTACGCCAAGGTCATTCAAGACGTGGTTAAAATGCTGTGCGCGGGCCTGATTCATGGCGATTTGTCGGAATTTAACGTGCTGGTCGATGCCTCCGGTCCGGTGATTATCGATCTTCCCCAGGCCGTTGACGCCGCCGGTAATAACAGCGCGGCCGCAATGCTATATCGCGATGTGGATAACATGCGCAATTACTTCGGGCAGTTCGCGCCAGAGCTTCTGAATACCGAATATGGCAGAGAGATGTGGGCGCTGTACGAAACCGGTGAACTACACCCAGATAGCAAGCTCACCGGCCACTTCGATGCCGACACCCATATTGCTAACGTCGATGAGTTGATGGAAGTCATCGACGATGCCAAAGAGGAAGAGGCGGAACGCCAGGCGCGTATGCGCGACGATGATGACGACGGCGAGATTCCGCAGCCTTACTGAAAAGCCTCAATAAAGCAGGCTCCTCTCGTTTGATAGCAAAGTGAGGAGCCTGGTTCGAACTTGTGCCTGCTTTTAAGATTTAACCCAGTAGTTCATTCGCTTGCTTGACCACATTCTCGACGGTAAAGCCGAAGTGTTTGAACAGATCGCCCGCTGGCGCAGATTCCCCGTAGGTGGTCATGCCGATCACGCGGCCTTCCAGGCCCACGTACTTGTACCAGTAGTCGGCGTGAGCGGCTTCGATGGCGATACGTTTGGTGACCGCTTTGGGCAGTACGCTCTCACGGTACTCGGCGTCCTGGCCGTTAAAGCGATAAGCCGAGGGCATGGAGACCACGCGTACCGCTTTGCCCTGCTGCTCGAGTTCGGCGGCGGCGTCCATGGCCAGGCCGACTTCAGAACCGGTGGCGATCAGAATCAACTCGGGCTTTTTGGGCGTGCCTTCGCTGTCTTTAAGAACCGGGTCTTTAAGAACATAGGCACCGTTTTGAATCGCTGCCAGCTGCGCTTTCGTGCGCTGCTGGTGGGGCAGGTTCTGGCGTGACAGTACCAGCGCGGTGGGACCGGAGTGACGCTTAATCGCCGCATCCCAGGCGGCGGCGGTTTCGACCGCATCGCAGGGGCGCCAAGTGTTTAGATTCGGCGTCGTGCGCAGGCTGGTGAGCTGCTCAATGGGCTGGTGGGTCGGGC